>ENA-ORXT01002617-ORXT01002617.1-marine-metagenome-genome-assembly--contig:-NODE-2617-length-21233-cov-13.401399_pt1 | contig 21233 bp, 24 predicted proteins | sample MGYA00237868_ERZ511482 | MGnify/ENA metagenome assembly ERZ511482
GGGGGGGGGGGGGGGGGGGGGGGGGGGCCGCGGGGGGGGGGGGGGGGGGGGCGTTGTGGGCGAGCCTCACCGCCGCCCACGCGGCGGGGGAGGTGTTGACGCCCCCCCCGCGCGTGGCAGACGCGGACGCGGACGCGACGGCCGCTGCGGCGGCCGCCGCGGGCGCCGACGGCGGGGTCGTGCCACCCCCTGTGGCGTCGGCGCTTGGCCCAGCCGAGGTGGCGGCGCTCGTGGCGGGGGCTGACGACATGGACCATTGGTCGTTGTGGGTGCTGCTGGCCGTGTGGACCGCCGTGTCGGTCGCCTATGCCTACTCCTTGTGGCGCGCCCGACCGGCGGCGGTGGCGGCACGGGCCGCCGCTGCGGCGCGGGCCGCCGCCGGTGCTGGCCCCGACGACGACGCGCGGGTGCCGCTCTTGTTGACGGCGACGCGCCAGAAACCCGGGGTGCCCCTCCCCGAGCCGCTCGTCTGTGATGAGGAGCCCGTTACCAAGGCGGAGCCGGCCACCCCCGCGGGGGCCCCTGTGGGCAGTGGGGTGCCCGCCGTGTCGGCCGGCGCCCCCACCCACTCGTTGATCTCGAGCTTTTTGCGGACGCTGCAGCCGTCCGCCGTACCCGCCACGGAGGACGACTCGGGGTGGGACGCTGCCGGCCACTCGGGCCGCCACCCCGCCGGCGGCAACGCAAAAGGCCATGGTCGGCCGCAGCCACAGCGCCGCAGCGATGGCAAACACGACACCCACCGTCGAGCAGACAAGACCCACAAGGCGGCGGCCGGTGCAAGTAAAAAGGGGGGCACGCACGGGCAAGGGAGGACCCCTACCGGCAGCGGAGATGGCGACGCTCGAGCGGGCGGCAGGGTTGACAGCCACTCAGTCAGCAGCGGCAAGAAGAGTGGACCGGCGCTGATGCGCAGTCACTCCAAATACAAAGCAAAGTGGCCGGGATGGCGTGAAGGCACCGGCGGTGCGCGGGCGATACCGCGGAGGCCGCCACACGGGTCGGTCGCCACGCGGTCGGTCAGGGGGAGGGTGCGGAAGTGCTTGCGTGGTGGCGAAGTCGAGGGGCGTGGCGGCGTTGAGCTTGGAGATACACGAGCTTTGTTAGCGAGGGACGGCGGACTTTCTCTAATTTGTACCTCTCGACAGTGTAAGAGTGATTCGCAAACAATAATCATACTGACAAGTTCACGGTATCAATCAGTACACGCATTTGCTACAAGGCAGCGCGACTCTTGGACATGCCTCTGCATGCATGTCTACGCCACCAGCGCCAGCGTGATGGCTCAGTTTGTATGGTGGGAGCGCCAAGAAGTAGAGCCAAGGGAAAAGAGAGGTGAAGTGTGCGATTCTATTGCTGGAAGCGCGATTCTGCGGGTCTGCAGACGACCTTCTGCATCCAGCCAGTTCTTGGCGCATTGACCATGCGGACATCCTACCGGAAACGCAGAGTGCTCTTCATCGCACTCTTCTCCGTGTCCTCATAGTCTTCAAAGTGTCCCCAACACACAAACGATTGTCCTTGGTGGGATCCTTTTTCGACCTGGAGGCACTGCTCGACAATCTTACATCGGCGACGGCGCGCATCCCTCTGCATCCACTGCCGTTGCTCCCACGCGAGCCATGGGGAGGAAAGGCCAGCGGGTGGGCCGAGCCACCGGCTTCACAGCGTGTCCTCGGCGTTCTGAAACCCGCTGACACTCATCCAAAAGTCGTCGCGCTCACAAAACACACTCACAGCACATTGCAGGTACTCGGGCAATGACCGCGAGACTGCATGGATGGCTGTGAGTCGCACCTCTGTCGACGCCGATATTTCTTACCCTCTTCAGCTGCGTGCCAGACGACCCCACGCGCCGCAATGGTCGTCGGAGGATGAGCCTGGCGAGCTTCATCAGTGGCCTCACGAGCGACCAAATCCAAATGGACCACCCAGAGTGTCAGCGTCCCACTTGAGCCCAGTCGACTGTGCATCCGCCCGTGCCGTCGCCACCGCCTCCGATGAACAGGCGCTTCCAAGTCCTGGCGGTCTCGATTCTGCAGCTGTGTGCGGCTGATTGGCCCTCGTCGTGGTCGCAGTCGGCGCTGAACCATCCCCGGGAGCCACTGACCAGTGGATTGTTTGTGGCTCGTTGACGGCCTGATCCAGGCGTTCGTTGCCGGATCTCGCGTCCGCCCCCCCAGCGTCCGAACATCTTTTCCGGCGCGAAAAGGCTCCCACGAGACGCCAGCACCCGAATGCACCGCCCACCTGCACCGCCCCGTGCCGGCGCTGCGGGTGGAGGCTCTCTGAGGCCATGCGGCTTCAAATTGCGTGCAAACAGCGCTTGGGCACTCCCGCCGCAGGGCAGTGTGTACAGGGCCAGGGCTTGTGGCCGCACGGACACGCTTGGTTTGGCAGGTTTGGTCCGTTTTTTGAACCCTTGTCCCGCCCTTCGGCTTGAGTGCTGCCGTGGCGCAAAACCCCGCTCCGTCCCACCTCCACAGCGACACACGGTTACGATCTCGTCTACGCACACGGCGGCTTCGTCGGAAACGGGACCAGCTCCTGTGTTTCTATCCTACTCCTCCCTCACCCCCGCCTACCTCCTCCTGGACGACAACCCCCTCGTGCGCGCCACCATGGCGCCCGCGGGCTCGACCGCTTCGGCGAGCAGCCACCGCAGTCCCCCGCCGTACCCCGTCAACTCGCGCATGCTGGCAGAGATGGCGGGGGTGAGCAGCGGTCCCATCCCCGAGATTTCCCTGTCGGGGCGTGCAACGCCGCCCGGCCGCGCGAGCCCGCTGGCCGCCGCCGTTGGGCCGCCGTCGCGCGCCAGCACGGTGGTGATGGAGCCGACCGGCTACTCTGTCGTGGAGCGCACGACGACGACGACGACGTCCCACTTGGACCGCTCGTCGCACTTGGACCGTTCGTCGCAAATGGAGCGCGCGTCGCAGCGTTCAATGTCTTCAGCGCCCCCGTCCGATGCGGGTAGCGAGGTCACGGTCGTGGAGGATGAGCGGATGGCGGGGCTGCGCACGGGCTTCCTCGCCCAGCGGGGGCGCGTGTTGGAGAAGCGTGGGGAAACCCTCAGCATCATGTGCATTGGCGAGAGTACGTTAAGAGGATGGCAGTGTGGCGGGCAGGTGTCCCTTGCATGATTGATGTTCGGCGCAGGGGGTCTGTGCTTGGCTCACGAGTAGCACGTCTGTGGTGTCGTGCAGATGCCGGTAGTGCGGGCATCAGAACTGCGAAGGGCGACGTTCTCACGGTGACATTTGCTCTTGCTCGTTCGCAATTGTCAAGCGCGGGGCCACCTCTCTGTGCGTCTCTTTGGTTGGTCTCCTCTCTGCAGCCGGCGTGGGCAAGTCGACGCTCATTGCCAACATCTTTGCTCGACCGCTTTCGGATGCGCAGCTGGCTGCCGCTGGCACTGATCACGGCCGCGTCATCCCCCCGAAGACGGTGCGTGGCTTAAGGACCGATGGTGCTTTTGCGAAGTGATCTGTATATGAGAGCGAGTCGATGTTGGTGTGGATGCTCGACCAGACTGTCCGATGCGCTGTTGGGTTTTTCTGAAGGTGGCATACTGACACGCTCGCCGTTGGCACTACCCGCCTGTCGTCGCCGACTCGTTTGCCCTTCTCCTCTACTGTTTGCTTTTGTCCTTCGTAGATGGAGATCACGGAAACCACGACGATCATCCGTGTCGACTCTATCCCCATTACCGTCAGGATGATCGACACGCCTGGGTTTGGTGATGTTGGTTGGCTGCTTGACGTCCACAGCTCATTCCGGTCCATCACCAACTACCTCGACTCGACATACGAGCGGGCATTCAAGCGTGAGGTCGCTACTGACCGCTCCGCCGACTACCACACGCTCGACTCGGACTTGGGCGTCGACGCGGTGTTGTACTTCATCTCCCCCCACCGTCTCAAGGGCCTGGACATGGAGCTGCTGAGGCGCCTGCGAGGCCGTGCTGCAATCATCCCCATCATTGCCAAGGCGGACACCTTGACAGTGGATGAGCTGCGCCTGTTCCGCGCCCAGGTGACCAAGCAGCTGGCCGACGCCGACATCCCCGTCTTCCACGCACCTCTGGCCATTATTGCATCGCCGTCGGCAGCTGGTCGTACCTACCCATGGGGGGTGGCCGAGTCGGAGAACGAGGCGCACTCGGACCTCCCCACCCTGCGGCGCTTGCTGCTCATCGATGGGCTTGAGGACCTCCATGAAGCTCGCCGCCACGCGTATGAGAAGTACCGCTCGAACCTGATGCGGCGCCTACGAGGCGGTGGCTTCAGCCGCGTGATCAACTTGGCCAAGACCGCTGCATTGTACACTACAGTTATGGCGCTGGTGTTGCCGCAGTCGCGGGGCCCATTTATGGAGCTGGTCAAAGAGGGGCGGGCGGCGCTGATGCAGTCTGCGGAAGTCCTTCACAAGCGGCGGCCACGCATTGCGGGGCTGCCAGGCGTCCCGGCGCTGTCGGGGCTGTCGGGGCTGTCTGCGCTCCCGGTGCTCAAGAGCAGCACGTCGGGCACTGCTGCCGCCACTGGAGTGGTCCCTGCAGCCACCGCTCCCGCCACAGACGTGACTGTGACGGTTAAGCAAGGGTCCGCATCGGGAGCGTCGGCGGGGGCGATCACGGGTACCACGGGCACGGTGGCGGGCAGGCTGGGCGCAGATACAGAAACTGATGTCCAGACCCACAAGGGCAGGGGCTTCAAGCGGATTCTGCTCATCGTCGGCGGCATTGTGCTCGCGCCGTTTGGCTTCCTCGCCTTCAAGCCGCCCGACGATGTGTAGATTGGGCGATGGGAGTGGCGGGGCAGTCGTGTCGGACGCGGGTCGGAGGACCGGTGTTGAAGTGACTGGAGCAGTGCAACTTTAGCGCGTCGGCTGGGTTTTGCGTTTGTATGTTTGCTCATAGATTTGCATTGCATGCGAAGGGATCGCTCTTGAGTACTCTGTACGTGTCCTGTCTGTGGAGGCAAGCCATTCTCATTGAGTTACTCGACATCGGTGAAACGACCAGGACGAACACCTCTTGTGAGCAGGTGAAGATGGTGGCACCAATCATGCCATCAGCGCCCACCTGTCGCAGTCCCTCTCAGTCACGCACAGCTGTTCTCACCTGGAACCCAAAGGTGCTGCAGCGCTGGGCAGGAGGCAGCGGCTGCTGAAAATTCGAGCTGAGATGAACTCTGAGTGCCGTCAGGGATGCGGTCTTGACAACAAGGCACCTGCACCAGTCACATACCGCCCACCAGCACGTCCTTCCATGGTACTCGCTGATGTCGCTGCAAACAACACTCCCACATCTGGGCCTGCAGCGGAACCATCAAAATATGGCTATGAGCGCCAGCGCTAGCGCTCCCACGCACCCCTGGCAGCGTCCAAGGACTATGTACAAGTCTACCGTGGAAGGTGCATCACGAGAAGTCTAGTCGCCGCTTCTTCATGCCCCCTGGCCGTCCAGCCAGGGGCGGCCGACCCGAAACGACCCGCTTCTTCTTCTCCCCTTCTCGAGCCACGCCGGCAACGGCGGCGCCCGCGGTCGCCGCGTCGGGCGCCGCCTCGGGTTCTGGTGGCGCCGCCCTCCCAATGGTGGGCGGGACGGGCGCCGCCGGAGCAGCAGGCGCCTCGGCGCCGGCTGCCGCGCCCGCCGCAGCGGCCTTGATGTCCTCTTCTTTGACAGAGCTGCCCGTCCGCACCTTGGCCAGCAGCTCCGCCGCCGTCGCCGCCGGGACGCCGCGCGAAAAGTAGGGGTGCTTCAACGCCTCCGCCGCCCCAATCCGGCCCGCCGGGTCAAACGCCAGGAGCGCGTCCATGAGCCCCATCGCGTCCTCGCCGGCGGCGGAGAAGAGGAGCCCAGTGTCGGGAGGTGACAGCGGGTCAAACTGGATGTACCCGGGTAGAGTGTCCAGGCCGGGCCACTCACGGCCGACGCCGACGCCGCCCTCCCCTGAGCCGGTCACGACCGCCACGGGGGTGCCGCGCGCGGCGAAAATCTTGGCCAGTTGGTCCACGTCCGAATCCCCCGGCATGTAGGGGGTGCGGAGGAGGAGCTCCGCAAAGATGCACCCGATGCTCCACATGTCTACTGCCGCTCCATACGCGCGGGCGCCGTAGAGCAGCTCCGGGGGACGGTACCAGCGGGTGATGACCTGGTGCGTCATGCCCCCAGGCGCCGGAGCGGCCGCATGCGTCTTGGCCAGACCCAAATCAGCGAGTTTGAGCTCTCCGTCACAGCCCAGAAGCACGTTGCCCGGCTTCAAATCCCGGTGCAGGATCCACGCGTCGTGCAGGGCGGCGGTACCAGCGAGCAGCATCTGCATCATGCCCTTGACGTCGGCAGGGGAGAGGATGAGGCTCCGGTCGCGGATGATGGCCTCCAAGTCAGTAAGACAATACTCGAGCACAAGGTTGAGCGAGGTGCCGCCGCCCGACGCGAAGACGTCGACGAGGTGGATGACGTTGGGGTGGCGTACTTCTTGGAGGAGCTTAACTTCCCGCAGCGCCGTCACGGACACCCCATCGCGGTAGTGGCCCAGCCGCACTTTTTTCACCGCCACCAGCTCCGAGGTGCGCGTAGAGCGAGCCAGGGAGACGACGCCAAATGTGCCTTCACCGAGCAGCCGAAGCTTCTCATACTTGGAGACGGCCATGGGGAACCGACTAAATCGAACAGTCCGAGCAATACGCTGACACAGGAGGAGGATACAGGCGAAGGAGAAACCAGGCACTGGTTGGCCAAGCCCGTGTCACATGGATAGAAGAGAAGAGCAGTGCGGCAAAAAAAGCCCGGTCCGTCAACGCCAGAACAGGACCAGCACGAGGAAGACAACCGAGTGCGGCCAAGTCGTCAGGAACTGCTTTGAGACGAAAGAAGTACAGAAGGCGATTTTTAACACCAATGAGGGGGTCCACTTATTCAATATTGAACTTCGTGTTTCGATAGAGGTACAGTGCGTTCCATGGAGTAAAGGAACGGCCGAGTTCGACGTGTTGCAGAACTCGCCATCAGCCAATCGCGTGGCTCGGCCAAAATACCTCCCCCGCGTATTCTGCCCCCGCCCCCCCCCCGCATCCAAACAGGTTTGTTTGGAGTGGCGCGCCTCCAAACGGGCCCGTTTGGACTGGCCCTGCCGTTGAAGATCCAAAACTAGAGCAATCGCGTGTCATGGACACGAGGTCGATTAGGCGACTAGAATATGTGAGGATGGTCTATTTTTGGACCGTCACACCCTAGTTTTGGATCGCATCCCAGCCACCAATGCCCGTTTGGCAAAACCGTGCCACGTTTAGGCGTTTGGGTGTTTGGATCCATTGGTGGAGACGCTCTCACTCCACCTATATGTCGCCCCGCCACATAAGCGGAGCGCACATAAGTGGGTAATGACTGTATGCGTGCATGATGACGTCCACCGCCTCATGCAGTCTACCCCGACGGCTGACCTGCCCACCGAGTCGATGATTGCGGTGGCTGATGAGCAGCAGCGACGCAGCCCGACGTCGTCCAGGTTGATGTGTGCCTGTCGGTGGTGCCCGTTGAAATGGTCCCGCCCCGGAGCGTCGCCCGTTCATGACGCTCGGCGGCGCGGCCGCCACTTCCCGCGCCCCACGGCCGCAGGGGCGGCGCGTCGACTTGGTGTCTGCAACGGCGGCGCACAGCATTGTCTTCCTCATCCCCCCTTGATGATGCGAGGGGGGGGCGGGAAGCTGCCGTCCCGGCCGTCTGCCGAGGCGCCGCTTTTGGCAACCCGCCGCCCGCCCGTACGGCGGTGGCGACTGCCCGCCGTGGCGGCGGGCGGCGGCCGCAGCGGCGGCGCGCTTCGCACCAAGACGCCGGTTGTCATGGTCGGCTGATATGAGGCGCCGCGCGGCGGCTCGGCCGACGCTTCCGGCTGCTCCCACACCCGCATTTGTCGCCCAGTCGCAAGGGGCGGCACCGGCGGAACGCGGGTGGGGCGGTCACCGCGGGCGGTCGGCACCATGGCTCACGGTTGGGATTGGCGCAATGCCCGCTCGCGCACCGTCCTCTTTGCGCTCGCATCTGTGGCGGCGGCGGTGGCGGCGGCGGTGGCGGCGGCGGCGGCGGCGGCGGCGGCGGCGGCGGCGGCGGCGGCCACGACGGCGGCGGCGACGGCCGTGATGGCGGCGACGACGGCCAAGGTGCCGGCGGTGGCGGCCAAGATGGCGGCGGTGATGGCCAAGATGGCGGCGGCGGCGGCGGTCAAGATGGCGGCGGCGACGGCCACGACGGCGGCGGAGACGGCCACGACGGCGGTGGCGACGGCCACCATGGCAGCGGTGACGGCCAAGATGGCGTCGGCGACGGCCAAGAGGGCGGCGGTGACGGCCAAGAGGGCGGCGGTGACGGCCACGACGGTGGCGGCGCTCCCCCGAGTGGCGCCCGCGCTGCTGCGTCTGGGGGCGCCCGCCGGGTGCGGTGGGGTGACAGCGACCCGTCGGTCCGTGCCGGCGACGCCCGTGGGGGTGGCCCCGGGGCGGGGGGCGGTCCCTCGGATGAACCCGCGCGGGGGCACCCCATGGACGTGGACGCTGCCGCCGCGCTCGCTGCGCCGCCGCCGTCGGGCGGCGGAGCCGGCGCCTTGCCGGCGGGTGCGGCCGCCATGCAGGTGGACGCCTCCCGCCTGCGCCCGCGTGGCGGGGCTGCCGCCCCGCCCCCCGCCGTCCCCCCAGTCGCGCCGTGGCCCGTGGGCGCCTACGCCTCGTTGTTCGCGCCGTGGCCCGTGGGCGCCTACGCCTCGTTGGGGGCGGGGGGGGAGGGCCGCCCCGGGACGGCCGCACAGGCGCCACCGTCGGCCCGTCACGGCGGTGCACCGTTGGCCCCGTCGGCCGCCGCCGACGCGGGCATGGCGGGCGCACCCCCGCCGCACGCCCGCCCGTCTTGGTCGTCTATGGCTGTGGCGGGCGGTTCCGCGTCGGCCGACACGGCCGTCACCCCCTCGGGTGGGGTCTCGTATTTGGCTGTGGCGGCCGCCGCCGACGCGTTTGGCACCCCCGCCGCCGCCGCCGACGCGGGCGCCGCCGCCGACGCGGTGGGGAGGGGGGGTGCCGACAGCAGCTCGTCGCCGCCCTCCCCCTCCCACGCGCGGCGCTTCTCCGACGAGGGCGTTGACCCGCTCGTCGTCTTTGTGCAAACGGTGCCCCCGTTTGTGCTCGTGCCCGAGCGCACGCCCCTCGGGGGGCCCGTCGAGCTCAGTGAAGCCGCGTGGGCGCTGTGCGAGCGCCTCGCCCCCGACACGGTCGACGATGAGGCAGGCCGCCCGTATGGCGGCCGGGACATTTACTCGCTGGTGTGGCGCAGCGGCCTGTCGGGCCGTCCCGTTCACGACGGGCGCTACTGGGCGCGCCGGCGCACGTGGCAGGGGCGTCAGCGGGACCTGGCGCCGACCATGGTCGTGTCCGAGCCCATGATGGAGGTCGACGACCGCCCGGCGGTGGAGCTGTGGGGGTGCCCCCACTGCCCGTACGCCGCGCAGGCGCCGCTCGACGCGCTGCTCACGCACTTGGCGACGGTGCACGGGCCGCGGGCGGTGGCGGGGCGCCCGCGGCGCGTGCCCGCCGCCGAAGCGTTTGCGTGTTGGCACTGCGAAGCGACGGCCCCGTCGGCGGCGGAGCTCTTCATGCACTACTTTGCGCGGCACCGCTAGGCTACCCGCGCATGGCCCTTGGGGGTGGCGAGCGCTTGTTTTGGGCGTGTGCGAGCACGTGGCGGCGGCGGAGCGCGGCGTGCGTGTCGGGGTGGCTCGACGCGGAGGGCACGCGTGGCCTGCGGTGAGCGGTCGCACTGCCCGTTTTTTTTGTTGTGGGCGGCGTTTTGGGGTCGTGTCGTGTGCACGGGGAGGGAGGTTGCCCCCAGTTTTGTTTGCGGCGCGTCCCGTCGTGTGGCGGCGCGTGCGTCCCACCCCTTCCTACGAGCACCCTTTACTTTGAGCCTCCTTCACTCCGCCAAGAGCACACAGGGGTTTGTCCCACCCCCTCCTCTAGTGGTTTTGGGAGCCACAAAAGCGCTCAGCCGTCCACAATCGATCAGAGGCAGGCCTCCCCGTGCCGCCTTAGCGTCGGTTCCTGAGCTCCAACACCGCGACGCCTTTTGGTCCGACCTTTCGTTCCGCCTGTTGGCCCCGCCGAGGGCAACTGCCAGCTCTCCCTACGCCGATGCGCCAACCCTGACATCCCGGGTGGCTCGGGCAGAGGCAGCACGCTGCCAAAGGTCAGTGGCACGAGGGATTGCCGCTGCCGCTGTGGCGGTGCGGCCGCTGGTGGCGGAGCGGGTGGAGGACCGCATGGCACTCGGAGGGGATACCGACGAGGGGGACAGAGCCGCCATCCGCCTCCACTGTAAACTGCGTGTGCACCGTACCGACCCCCGTCGACGCATCGCCTTTGCGCTGCGCGAGGGCCGCGCCAGGGGCACCCCACATCTTTCCGTCCTCGCGTCAGCCGGCGCGCATGCCGGCTGGGGGAGGGAGAGCGCGCCTGCGCGCGCGCGTGGAGAAACGGATGCCCGGCGGCGCGTTTGCGGGACGCGTGAGCCACAAATCGGAGAAGCAGTGGCGAGGTAGGGGGCGCGGGTACGATCCCGGGCTTGGCGCCACGACCACGACGCGGTCGCCGACGCACCCAAACCGCGTTGCCGACGGCCCGGCGTGGCGCGCGTGCCGCACCGGGGCCATCGTCAACAACGACATTTTCCCGAACGAATGCGAAATTCGTGACGGCAGCGATGCTGCGTGGGGATGGATGTTCGATCGATACCCGATGCTGATTGGGATGCATCATCCCCCGTTTGGGTCAGATGGAATACAGTCTCACGACTCTTCTGTCAGCAGGACAATGTGCGCAAGATATTGCTGGATCAGAGCGCTCCTCAGGGACCTGGGTGCGTATCTCAGATTGCGTCGCGACCGTGACGAATGAGTCCAGGCGATGGGGCTTTATACACGCATATTGGGTGCCGCTCACGGGCCCGTAGGGGCTATTCCCCCGCAGGCACCTGCCACCCTGCTTGCCCCGCGCCGACTCGCGCACACCTTCCCCGGCACGGGAGACTATGCCGCCCACAAGGCATCCCCACTAGTGCCCATGCGACGATACCGCGACGCACACCGCAGGCACCACCGAGCTTCCCCGGCCAAACACTGCTGCCCAGCTACTGCCCGACGGTGTCATCCATAGCCACGTCGTCGTCGTCATTGGCAGCTCCATTACCGTCGCCCGTGTCGTCCTCGTCTTCCTCGTCATCCTCACTCTCCGATGAGAAAACGGCACGGTGCGGGTCACGTCCGTCAACAAAGCGCACACCGTCGTGCTCGTTATCGTCCTTGTGAAGGCGGCCATCCAGGCGCCCGAGCTCCGCCTTCCACAGCTCGTACACGCCCTCACCCACACCATTGCGGCGAGGTGGGCGCTGCTCCGCCCGCACCTCGAGCGCCGAGCGCACGTGGGAAGCGACGAGAGCAAAGTGGCCAACAGTGCAGTGGATCACCGCCCGACCTCCCACCGTCGTAGGCCCGTGGATGCGGTCCACTGCGTGCACGAGGCGGAAAACCACGTCCATCGCAGCGACGATACCGCCCCATCCGCGAGCCGAAAGAGCGTAGCTTTCGCCCTGCAGCCACGGACCCGCATCCTCCTTGGATAGCTCAGCGCGCAACACCGCCACAGCCGCGTGCCACGCCGCGAGGATGATCTCCTTCACCTGCTGCATGAAGCGCGGCTTGGCGCGGAGGATCTGCACACTGGTGCGCATGCTGATGAGCTCTGACGGGCGCTTGCGCGACGGGACGCGAATGGTGCGGAGCAGCCAGTCCGTCGCGCCGTCCCCGTCCAGCCCCACCGTCTTTCGGACAGCCGCGACCGAGTCCGACCACGTGTCCTCCGTGTTGCGAAGCACATGCGTGCTGCGGGTAGCGCGGCCGATGCGCGTCACGAGCGAGTCCTTGAACCCGCGCCGCACGTCATCCATAACCACCATCAGGTCGCGCTCATCCGTAGGCTTGCTGCCGCCGTCGACACGAGCGGACAACAGGAGCTTCATGTTGTCGTTGAGCAAAGTAAAGCCACTCATTAGGTCATCCTTGATACTGTTCATGCACGTGATGACACGCTCATGCCCGCGGGAAAGCGACTCGTAGGACACGCGCATCGAAGAGAGGCCCTCCTCGATGTCCTCGACGTTTGCGGCGACGTTGACGACCTCCTGTCGCATTGGCAGGATGCCAGACGCCACAGCCTCGGCCAGTGCGGCGGCACCTCGCGAAAGCGGCAGTGCCGTTGGGTCATTCGCGCTTAAAGGGGTGGGGCGCGCGGCGCCACCAGCGCTGGCCGCACCTGCTGACGGCGCACCGACCGCCGACAAACGCCCTCGGGTCGACGGGCCAGCACCCGCCAAAGAGCCGCCGTCTGCCGCAGGCCCCCCACCCATTGTCGAGCTCCCGCCGCCAGACGATCCGCCACCCCCGGAAAAGCCGCCTCCCCCCGACGAGCCGCCTCCCCCCGACGAGCCGCCTCGCCCCGACGAGCCGCCCCGCCCCGATGAGCCGCCACCCCCCGATGAGCCGCCACCCCCCGAAGAAGCAGCACCCGCCGATGAGCCAGCACCCGCCGGCGAACCGGCACCCGCCTACGATCCGGCACCCGCCGACGAGCCAGCACCCGCACACGAGCCGGCGCCCGCAGACGTACCCATTGCAGTCGAGCGTCCCGCACCCGCCGTTGACCCGGCGCCCGCCACCGAGTTGGACTGTGCCGCCAGGTAGGCAGCCATCTCCCGCGCGTTCGGGCGCGTCAGAGGACGAACAGTGGCGGCAACGGCGGGGCCCTTTCCCTTGCGGCGGGACGCGGAGGGCGCGGTGCCCGCGTCGCCTTGGTTCGTCGCCGCCTTGGCCGCGGCATCCGCATGTAGAACGCGGGTGCCAGTGTCCTGGATGCGGCCGATGGGTGATAAGAGACGCTGGGACGCCTGGCGCAGCGTTGCATGTTGCCTGCCGTTCGCCTCCGTGCGTGGAAGAGAAACTGGAGCCGCCGGCCCAAGAATCTCCACCTGGGAAGAGGCGAGCGACACAGGCACCCTTGTCACACCAGCACCGGTGCTGGCCTGCAAACCAGAAAACAGGATGGGAACAGGCACCCGCGTCATCACACCACCCGACTGGTTCTGCTGCAGACCAGTAGAAGTGCGAACAGGGGACGGGCCCCGCACTGCCGCGGGGGCCGACAACCCCGCTCCAACAGGAGGTACAGCAGTGGGCCCCGTTGCAGTCGGAGACGAGAGGAAGCTGCTTGTGAGTTCGGGGGCGACTGCGGCTCCCAGGCGCGGCGACGGCATGAAGAGGCCCGTCTGCTGCGGCAAAAAAGCATTCAGTGGCAAAGAGGGCAGCATGCACCCCGCTGTCTGCGAGGGCGGCACCACGCCATAGTTCTGTGGCGGTGGCACCGAGCTGGCCGCTTGGGACGGCGTCAGGTAACCGACCGCAGGGTGTGGCGCGACAGTAGTTCACGCCGGCGATGCTGGCACGGCGCTTCCCATAAGCGACGGTCCCTCCACGCCACGGAACACCAGCGGCTCAGATGCGCCGCGAAGTGGAGGCGGCTGAGGCGCCCCGCGCACGGGCACCGCCGACGAGCGCCCATCGCCAACGCTTAGGACGACGTTGACGGCCGGCACCGCGCCACGGCGACCGCCTGGCGGCGGCGCTCCGCCTTGACCGCCGTGCGGCGCCGCGCTGCCGCGACCACCGCGCGACGCCGCCCCGCCCCCGCCGGCTCGTGGAGACAAGCGTCGGCCACTGGATTTGGAAGCAGACGGCGTGCGGGAGCCATCTTCCGAGGAAGCCGCTGCCCGCATGTCGTCCTTGTTGTCCCGCGCCTCGCGGCCGGGCTCAATGATTGGGTTCGCCGTGGCCGCCCCCTCAGCTTCCTCAACTCGGCGCCGCTGGGCGGCAATCTCGTGCGGGTACGCCGGCATGGCGGGACGCTCGGAGCGCGCCATTGCGGCGCCCTGGAGGACGATGACAACGAGCAGCTGAGGGTGGCGGAGAGAAACCAGCTCGGGGGGGCGGGGCAGAGCGACACGGAGAGCAAGTGTGTGTGGGCGAGCTGGTGGGGAGACAATCACACCCTCATGCAGCGCCTAGAGCTGCACTCTTATACAGACTCGGCGACACTCCCGAGGACCTGCCTCGTTGGGCGAAAGTGCTCTCCGTCACTCAACGACCCCCCCTTTCCCCACGCACCGGCAAGCTCGACGCAGGCGCCCGCACGAAAAGTAGCAGTAAGAAACCAGGAACGTGGGGCGCAAGTGAAAGGCGCATGCAAGCAACAGAGCAGACAGTGGCAAGTTGGCGTGCTGCCACCCAGATGGAGGTAGTCATTGTCCCTGTTGTCGAGACCGGTCAGGCTGTCGCAAAGACGCGCGCTTCACGCCCCGCTCGCCCCGGCACCCCCCCCAGAGAGTCACAATGCTGGCGTGAGTATGGCACAGTTCACTCCCAGCAACACGGAGCCCCTCACAATGGAGGAAAAACGAGGCATGTCGCCAGTCTTCTCGCCAGGATTCCATGTCGGGCACAAGGTCCGTGGCAGTCCACCGGTCGTCGGACCTTCCGTCCCGCGGGAACGAGCGGAAGCGATCGGGTCGTCGAATCGACGACGCCCAGAGGCATAGTTGGTCGGGGGGCGGCTTCCTGCGATCAGAGTCAATGGCGATGTGGACAGGAACGGTGGGGGCTTGGACGAGGGCAAGCCAAAGAGGAAGAGGAGTGGCACATCCTGGCCTTGGTGGTGTTGCTGTCGCTTGTATGCTTGTGTCAACCGTCCCGGACGCGCAGGGCTGTGGTTGCCTACTATGGCACGAGGGGGGCACCAGTCTGGCTAGTCGTTCCCCGCCACAACCCGCACTCACCGTCGCCACCTGCGTGGGGTGGTCTTCCTGCCACTCGGTGTAGTCGCCGCGCTTGCGTGCGCTGGGTGGACACTGGTGCGGCTGGCGCCGATTATCGCGTCACCTTTGTCTGCTGGAGATGAGACGCTTCTTTCTCTTTCACCACAGCCTGCATCGGCGGCATCTACGGCAGCTGGGGCTCCACCTGCTGGCGAGCAGACGCTACCAATTGGAGTAGAGCTTGTCGCACCGCATACTCTCTCTCTTGGTGCACCCGCACAGGCCGGACGCAGACTGTGTTCTGTTTGTGGACGTGGCCCGTTCAGCGCGGGCCCTTTGCAGCGGCACAAACGCACCCAGCACCGACGGGCGCTGGGCACAGCACGTTCTTCGCTGCTGGCACGAGACGTTGGTGCACCTGGCGGCGAGTGGCTCGCGCCCGGGCCCTCTACGCCCGCAGCTGATGAACGAGTTCGACCTGGGGGGCTGTGTGTCCGTGCTGGTTCTGCGAGCAGTGGGAGTGTCCAGCAGGGCGCGGACGACGAAGCACTGGGTGCGTTGTTTGCAGCGGCAGGCGAGCAGGTGATTCCGCCGCCCGCCCCGGCTGGACGGCCGCGCAAGCGCTCCGCCGCGGCCGCGGCGCTCGCGACAGAGGCGGGCCCAGAGATGTGGCTTCCGACAATCTCCACGCGGGTGCGCGCCTTCTTCGAGAAGTTCGGCGACGCCAAACGTGCCGTTTCCCTCGTAAGATTGCGCAAGCGGCGCCGCCCTGGCAGATTCGATACCCACCGCTTGCGCGTCCTGGAGGACTTTGCGCTCAGTGTTGGGGGTGGCGGCCTGTCGGTGCTGGAGTTGAACAAGTCGTTTCACGTCCTCGACACGTGGGACAGGACGGCGCCGGGAATGCCGGACGATGGCGATCACAAAACCATCCAACACGTCTTCAAGTCGCCCAACGATTTCCGACAGGCTCTCGGCGACGACATTGATGAGGGCGTCAACCAAAACGATTGGAAGCAGTGCACGCTGGAGGAGAGCGGGCGGCCCTACGAAGTCTACTTCTGACCCGCGCTTGGGGTCCTGATGGAGGCCCTCCAGTCGGCCTCGCGCATGCGGTACTGGAGTGGCGGCGACGGCGTCGCCGACGCCACCGACAAGCGGGAGTCCCCATTTGACGGCGATGCCTTCCGGGAGTGCGAGGCCGACGTTGTGGGCACTCACGGAGACAAGGCTTTTGTCTTGGCGTTCTACGCGTACAGCGTCAGCAGCGTCTTGTCTTGGTCCGGCGGTACGTTTTTCACAGTTTGCGCATGGGGGTGTTCCTCGTTGCCAGGGAGGAGAAAACTGCGGGAGGGCGTCGGGCGGCAGGTATTCGTGGGCCGTGACTCTCCTTTGAAAGCCAGAGCGCTCACCTGCCGCACACCATTTTTCTCTGCTGCTCGTGCTTTGCTTGCTCCGTCATTTTTTCTCTGTGCAAATAGCCCACAAACTCTATCCCGTCCGTGTACACGTCGTTAACGCGGTGACGGGAGTGAGGCACTGGCACACAATTGCATATGTCCCGCAGGTGGGAACGGAGAAAGGGCCCGGCGGGGCCGAGCGGTCACGGCTCCGGCGGTGCGGTGTATTGCAGCGGGTGCTGTATCTCGCATTTCGCTCGACAATCTCTGCAAGCCACGACAGCGTGCCATTCCATGACAGCATTCGGGGAGAGCTACGCGCCTTCCCACGTCTGATCCTCTACCAGTGCGATCAACCGGAGGAAAGGGCAGTCCTTTGCCTCAAACCAGGGCTGTGCACGCGCCCATGCTCCACGTGCAACGTCAATGTGACGCAGCTCGGGGCCCCCGAGGCCCTTAAGGCCACCAAGCGTGATGTAGTCTTCATGCTGGAGAAGCAGCTGGAGGCGGCCGGACACTTTCAGTATGGGCGCGAGAGGCAACGTCGCCAGTACCTCGAGAGGCGGCAATCGCTCAACAGTTACGCCCCCGCCCTGGCGGGGATGGCTGTCCTCACTACTGCACCCTTCTTGCTATACAAGATCATCGGCTTTGACGTCCTTCACGTACGTTTTGCTGTTCTCTCTTTTGTGGCGAATGTGTGCTTCCACTTCTTGTTGCGGTACGTTTTTCATTGGCGCGCTTCATACGACACCGTTTGGTACTGACTTTGGTTTGCCGCTACGTTTGCTTGCGTGCACCCCGTCTACGGCTTCGTTGGTTCGTACAACACTTTCGGCATGCTATGCCGGCCTTTTGAAAAACAGGTGCTGGACCTTGGAGTCACACGGCTCCTGGTGCACCGGTTGGTAAGAGTGTTCCCGTCACTCTGTGAGGGACACGAGCCGCTCTGCGGGTCATATGTGGCCACCTACTTCGAGGCAAATCGACGTCACCGCCTCCTTGGCCGGCGCAGCAAGGCATCGCGCCTTGGACCGGGGAAAGCTTTGACTGGGCGTAGCTGTCGCGAGGAGTACGACTGCATGTGGACGACGGGGTTCTGTGCACGGTGGTCTGGTCGGGCATTGGCACTCACTCGCTGTGGGTATGGTCATCTTCTCTTTGCTCTGTGTCGACATGTGTGTTGCTGGTCCTCAGTTACATCATCTCTGCGAAAGAAAAGCGAGCGACTTTAACTGGTCGAGAGCAGCGGCTTGGTGTCTGGGTACTGCCCCACCTCGTCGCCCGCCTGTTCGACCGTGGGCGACCCAAACAACCTCTCGCTGCTGAAAAGACGCGGGATCCACGCGTTGCGCCAGCCATTGACCTCACCGCAGAGGTGGTGGCGGACAATGACGCGGAGTCGGATCAAAACGAGTTGGAAAGTCCGCAAGCAGCCGGGGACCGCGAAGCTGAACGGCGCGCGTGTTCTCCTTAGCACTTGTTGGGCGGTACTTGTCACAAGGGCGGCGGCTGCGACCAGGGCAACGACGAGGATGGAGCCGCAGAAGGAGGCGTGACAGGCGTCACCGCTCCCGACGCGGAGGATAGGGCTGTCGCGCGCGCCAACGTCCAATGGAGTTGGGCTGCCTACCGGGAGCCGTTCCCCCACACACCCCCCCACGCCGCCATCACGGCCATGTTCGCCCAGTACGCTCTGCTTGTTGTCCGCATCACACGCCACCTGGGCGGCACCGCGCCGGCCCCGATGACGCTCTCCGAGGGGGCTGCAATTGCGGAGGACGCCCGCATCCTTATCACGCGCTACGTCACCCCCATCTTGGGACTGATTCACACTACTAAGATCCACAAGCTACTCTCCCACGTCCTTGACGCTGTGCGCCTACACGGCACGCTCCGCAACGGTGACACCAGCGCCAACGAGGGGAAGCACAAGGACGACAAGCGGCATTACGCTCGCACCAACCGCGGACGTGACTACACGCGGCAGCTTGTGCGTCACGCACAAGGGGCCCGCACGGTCCTGCGTAACAATGCAGCGGCGGCAATGGCTGGAGAGCACCAGGGCTACAACGGCAACGACGAGGAAGACGGTGGCGGAGGCGAGGAAGGCAGCACGGATGGCGTCGACTGCGTCGATGGACATGACCGTGCCGTCAACAGCGGCAGGCCTTCCGCGCTGCCTCGATGCAAGTGGCGCTCGTGACCGTGCAGCAGCTCTCACCGCTGCCCGGTATGGGCAGCGTAGGCTCCTTGTTGGGATTGTGCGGATCGGAGCGGGTGGGGTCCCCAGCGTTCCTGCACATTGAGGCGCAATTGGACGGGGCTGGTACCCTACGCCAGCTGCTCCGTGCGTCGTCCAGCTGTCATGACGCTGCTTGGCACGACCACGTTTTGTACAGCACTTTGGCTCAAGCTGCTGAACATCGCTACGGCCAATTGAGGGCTTTTGTGCGAGGGGGTGACTGTCGGACTTTCGCGGTGGTGGCGCGAATGAGGTTGGTCGAGGCCGCCGTGTGCCCCCTGTCTGCCCGCGGCTGCCTTCAGTTGCGATGGGAGATGGACACCAGCGGCGCAGGCGGCGCCGCGGATGCCGTGAGTCGGGTCGCACTGGAGCTCGTGCCCCTCGGTGACATTGTGCGGATGGTTCACATTGTGCCTGATATGGGAGACCTCTTCTCTCGCCAAGGCCTGGGTGCAGACCCTCCTTCTTTTGGTCTTGGTGGTCCTCTTGTAGAGGATATGTTGTACTTGCTCAATGCCTTCATGCCAGTGCGCCCCGAGTAAACAAAGCCTCTTCTTTTTCTTTTCATGTCTTCGACCCACGTTAAGGGTGGGTTGGGGAGACAAGAGGTCCAACGTACAGCTACGTCATTACCTAGGCGCCGCGACACGGGGCTCCCGCCCGCCCCCGATTGCTGGAGCGGCCGGCACCACGGCGCGGCCGGCGGCGGCATCTCCCCCCACCACCGCTGTAGGTTGCCCAACGCGCACTCCCTTGAATTCCCGCCGACGGCATGGAGTGGGAGGGGATTCTTCGTGTCCGCGCATTGGCGCCGTGGGGCATCAAAAAGCGCGGTTGGGCGCTGCCAGCGGCGCTGCGGCAGCTGCAAGCGGCAGCCGACGTTGCGGCAAAGTCAATTGTGGAGACGGCACCTCAGCGCCGGCGGCGGCTGCGGCGCCGCCCTACTGCGCCGGCGGCGGCGGCGCAGTGAGCGGAAAACAGAGCGGGGGGCGTGAAGACTCGACGGCGGCGCGGCGCGTTGGTGTCGCTGGTGCGGGGGCGGCCACACCAAGTCCGGCGACAACGGCGAGGGCGGTGGGCACGCTCGGAGCGCCGGCAGCCGCGGTCCGTCGCTGAGAGGCGACAGACTGCTGCCTGCGGCGAAGTCCCAGGCGGCGTCAGGTTCGGGAGAGTGGCCAGTGGTGCCGGGAAGCTATGGCGCGTCGCCAAAGAATGATCGGATCCGAGCAAGTTCCACAGCAAGTTGCAGCATGCTGTGACCGTGCTGTGACTGTGCTTTGAAATAAAATTGCATGCTGAGGGCTCCTGGATGGCTCTGTGGGAGGCAAGGACGATCACAGCAATTTTAAATTCTGTGCTGTGAGCTGCTGTGAACTGCTGTGACTTGCTGTGAGCGTTTCTCAGATCCGATCATTCTTTGGCGACGCGCCATAGTCGCACGATTCTCCTCTTGTCCAATCAGACTGCACCGCAATCATTCACTCGAGCTCTGTAGATCACGCAATGCCCTGCTCACAGTCACTTCCCATCTGACGCCGCCGTTTACATATCTATCCTAAGATAGAAGCGATGGGTGTTCTGATGTAATCCAAAAGCCTATCGGTACCCATATTCGGCGGGTTACACATGTCAGATGGCCTTGATACCAGTGTCGATGGCAAAAATGTCGTCGCTGACGATCGCCCTTAGCCACGGGGCGGGGAAGCAGCGCCCGGTCCGACCACCGAGGGGGTTCCAACGGCTGCAGAGTCGGACACGCTTCATGCAAAACTCCAACCTCGGCAGCGTGGCACCGGTACTTTCTGATCGTGAGACCGACATTTGAACGGTACTTTTGGTAAAATTTCGTCCAACAGACGGCCAAGACGGCGTTTGACCTTGGCGCGGGCACACTTCACTTCGCGCGCCGCCGTTTTGCGCCGGCGCTGGCGCTCGTACGCTCCCCGCCGCGGGTGCTGTGCGGCGCGCGCGCCGCCGGGCGGCTGGTGTGGGTGCCGTGTGGTTTCCCGGCTGTCCCACCGCTGCCCACCCCGTGGCCGTGCCATTGGTGGCCGCCGGGTGGTGTGCGGCGGGCTTCCCGCCCGACCGCATGACGGCCGGCGGCCCGGCGCGCCCCTCTGCGCTCCCGCCCCCCGGTCGGTGAGGCGGTGGACGCCTTGGCTGTGGTGCTGCCGTGTCCCTGGTTTGGCACTGTGGACGTGGCCTGTGCCCCTCTTCCCCATTGTCTCTTGTGACCCCCGTTCCTGTCCGCCAGTCTGTCGGCTGTCCCCCCAACCGTACGTCCCCGACGCCCATCTCGTCTCCTGCTGCTCACCCTCTGCACCTACGACCTCGTGCATCCGCTTCCCCTTCCATCCCCGACACATTTTCTTGCGTTTCCCCCCCCCCTGCCGGCCACCATGAATCGGGCGCTGCTCAACCCGTTTGAGTCGCGGGACGTGATGGCGACCATCGAGCAGTTTCTCGACACGGAAAGCGCGACCGGCACCCCCGACGCCCGCGGCACGTGCATGGCGTTTAACCGCACGGGCAACCTCCTCGCCGTCGGCACCTCGACGGGCGCGGTGATCGTGTGGGATTTCGACACGCGGTCGGTCGCGCGCCTCCTCGCGCCGACGCCCCCGGCGGAGGCGGCGGCGGCGGCGGCGGCGGCAGCGGCGGCCGCCGCCGCCGCCGCCGCCGCTGC
>ENA-ORXT01002618-ORXT01002618.1-marine-metagenome-genome-assembly--contig:-NODE-2618-length-21230-cov-7.940434_pt1 | contig 21230 bp, 3 predicted proteins | sample MGYA00237868_ERZ511482 | MGnify/ENA metagenome assembly ERZ511482
CGCATCTGTTACTTCTACATTGTAAGTGCCCGCTGCTAGACCTGTCGCTACTGCCGTAGTCTGAGCGGCTACATCATCCCATAGATAAGTGTATGGTCCTGTACCATTTACTGGTGTTACCGTTGCTTCTCCATTACTCGCTCCGCATGTCGGTGCTACAGTCTCTGTTGCTGTACAAGTTGGACCGCCTACATCTGTCAAGGTCGCAAAACAACTCGTCGTACAATCATTTGCATCTGTTACTTGTACATTATAAGTTCCAGCTGGTAAACTTGTCGCTACTGCGGTAGTCTGCGCGCTGGCATCATCCCATAGATAAGTGTATGGGGATGTACCATCTACCGGAGTTACTGTCGCTTCTCCGTTACTCGCTCCGCACGTTGGCGCTGATGTCTCTGTTGCTGTACAAGTTGGACCACCTATATCTGTCAAGATCACTGAACAACTCGTTGTACAATCATTTGCATCTGTTACTTCTACGTTGTAAGTGCCCGCCGGTAAACCAGTCGCTACTGCGGTAGTCTGCGCGCTGGCATCATCCCATAGATAAGTGTATGGTGCTGTACCATTTACTGGTGTTACTGTCGCTTCTCCATTACTCGCTCCGCACGTCGGCGCTGAAGTCTCTGTTGCTGTACAAGTTGGACCACCTATATCTGTCAAGGTCACTGAACAACTCGTCGTACAATCATTCGCATCTGTTACTTCTACGTTATAAGTGCCAGCTGGTAAACCTGTCGCGACTGCGGTAGTCTGCGCGCTGGCATCATCCCATAGATAAGTGTATGGTGCTGTACCATCTACCGGTGTTACTGTCGCTTCTCCGTTACTCGCTCCGCACGTTGGCGCTGAGGTCTCTGATGCTGTACAAGTTGGACCACCTATATCTGTCAAGATCACCGAACAACTCGTCGTACAATCATTCGCATCTGTTACTTCTACGTTGTAAGTGCCCGCCGGTAGACCTGTCGCTACTGCGGTAGTCTGCGCGTTGGCATCATCCCATAGGTAAGTGTATGGGGATGTACCTCCATCTGGTGTTACTGTTGCTTCTCCATTACTCGCTCCGCACGTTGGTGCTGATGTTTCTGATGCTGTACAAGTAAGTATATCATTGACTGTCACTACTAATGTATCGATACCCATGCAGTCATTTGCATCAGTGACTGTTACATAGAATGTGCTATCACTAACCAATCCAGTTATAGTTATGTTTTGCGTAATATCTCCTGTACTCCAAACATAAGCATAAGGAGCCGTTGCATTTTGAATGGACTCAATACCAATATTGGCATCCGCGCCATTGCATATCTCATCTTCATTTTCAACGAAAGTAAAGGTCTCACAACAAGTTTGTTCTTCTACTTCTATTGTGCAACAAGTACTCACTGTACATCCATTCACACTTACTTCATAAGTATAAGAACCTGCTTCTATTGTTGCTATATTTTGCCCTGCTTCTCCTGGAATCACAGCTCCGTCTTTATACCATACGTAAGTTCCATATCCAGGTGCTGCTGTGACTGTTACTCCATCACCATCACATGGTAGTAAGATCGGCACTGAGACACATGCTGCTGCTATGTCATCTTCAAATGAATCACCATTGTTTGGAGTAGAATCTTCATCTAATTCATCCATTCCATTGATCTCTGCTAGGTTATAGAAAGAACCCGTATTGGTAAGGGTAACATCTATGTCTAGTGTTATAGTTTCCCCTTGAGGAATATCACCTATCGTCCAAAGACCAGTAGCTGGATCATAATTAGAACTTGCTGGTGTGTGAGCACTATACACCGCTCCTGATGGCAATGTATCTAACACCGTAACATTATGTACTGTATCGCATGAATTATTGAATACTTCCAAGGTATAGCTTACCACATCTCCTAGTTCGGCTGTAGGTGTACTCACTGTTTTATTTAATTCTACATCGTAAACTGGTTTAGGAGTGTACACATCAATATCCGCATATACATATTTTGATTGTCCAAAGGTATAGTCACCATCTACTAGAATACTGTTCGTGTTATTACCTCCTGTTGCTTCTGTGAATTGAAATCCATAGAGCGTTATATCTTTTAGGAAATCTCCAGTGGTAACAATAAAATCTTCATCACCACTAAATGAACATCCATCAACTGACTTGTATGCCCAATCAGCGCCCCCCCTTGAATTAAGTCCATCATAGGTACCCTGATCTCCTACATCAAACGTTCCTTGATTGTTACCAGCAGCTGCAGGACATTGCATCCACGAACCACCTATATTCATCCAACATGTCAATCTAGCATCATGAGATGATGGAGAGATCGTTGTATCTGCACTTGAAATATTTGTTACAAATGGCGACTCGGCTAAAAGCACTTTGTCTCCAGCATCATTAAATTCTATATCTCCTACGGGCTGTGTATAATCAACTCCGTTTGGTAATGGTAATGTTATTTCTAATTGATCAGTAGCCGGCAGAAAGTTTCCTGCTGCATCTAATTCTATAGATCTCACGACATTGTTCACTGTTGATGCATCAAATCTATTATCTGTCCATACTGAGTAGTAAAGTTTGCCATCAGCATAGTTATAATCTATACCTAATAATCTATCTCCTATATCTGGATACTCTCCAACGCCATTAGTATCTGGAGCGCCAAAATCCCATGTATCTATAATAGCTCCTGTAGCTATATCTATTCCATATATCATCCCATCATCCATATTAGTTGCGAAGATCATGTTACGTGTTGTATCTATTGTGATATATCCAATACCCAGTGCACCTGGTAAAGTGGCTACTCTAGATATAATACAAGTCTTCGGGTCAATTCTATATACGATTGGTTCTACAGGGTTCTGCCCGATTGCACTTGGCGAACTAGCTGTACCACTATATACCCCGTCAGTAGAAGCATATACGGTTCCATTTCTTTCGTCTATCGCACTGCTGTAGATCCAGTTACCTTCAAAATCCGAAGCTGTAAATTCCTTGCCAGGTGGGACGTTGCTTGACTGATCCACATTGTGATTTGCAGGATTCATCCACAGCATACCTAGCTGTGATATATCCTTGATCACTAAAGTCTTATCGTCATCACCTGGAAGGCAGGTTAAAACAATATTACCTGGTTGTAATAACTGACCACTAAGAGAGATCGCACATACTATACTTAGTATAAATGTGGCTTTTAGTTGACGTAGAAAAAGTGTAGCACTCTTCATTATTATTTATTTAGGAATACTCTTATGAGTATTTTTTTGAAAAACATTTTGACTTGTGTAAGCTGGTAATTCTCGGTGGTTTAGTTCTGACTTCCTGAGATAGGTGGACAGACTGGAAGTTGAGTTACGTTTACTTTTACCTGATCGATCGCTTTGCAGCCATTTGCGTCGGTTACCGTCACTGCGAAATCAGTTGTCTCATCTAGTGTCGCTACTGGGCTTGCAATAGTTGCATCTGAAAGATTCGTGGATGGTGCCCAATTATAAGTAGTGCCTCCAGTTGCAGATAAGGTTGCAGTTTCTCCTTCACATATCGTCTGGTCAGTACTTGCGTTAGCAGTGGGAGCGGATAGTATATCTATAAAAAAGCTATCTATACTCACACAATTTTCTGGGACGTTTGGGGAATTAGTCGCTTGCGCAGATACATAATAAAATCTGGCTGTAGATGGATAATCAAATTGTTGTATCGAGTTCGTTCCATTGATCGCATCATTGGAAGAGTCAAAGAATCTTACAAAATTTCCAGGTGAAGTTCCTGAGACATAATCTTCCAAATTGATCCTACCATTCTCACAACTAGACCCATCTGTAGTTTGTAATTCTATAAAGTCAAATATTTCTACTGACTGTACATCTGATGGTCTACAATCTGGATCAGTAGGCGTTGGATATGCAATTGCATAAAACAAATAGAATCCTGATGGTAAGGAATGTGGAAAGGGTTGAATATTCAAAGTGCCACTAGCAGGCATCTCATGTATGCTTATGCTTGTACCTCCTGCAGTTGTGTATGGATCTATGCCTGTGCCAAACGGGTATGCAACTATCTCTATAGAATCAGCCGTAGATACAACTTGCAAACTATCGAATGGAGCAATTTCACATCCTCTTGGAATTTCTAATCCTGAAATAACAGGGCATTGAGCTGATGAAATATTGGTTATAAACAACCCAGCTATTAGTACCGCAATTACCCTCGCACTGAGGAATTTGATGTAGTTTTTCATAAGATATTTTATACGATAAAAAATTTATAAGCAGATAGTTAACTTGCTCACAACATAGAATTCCTTAAAAAGCATAGCAATTCTACTAGGTAGAGAAGTACAAATATTATGCCATATATTACAAATTTTTATAATGTGTTAAGCCTTGCTTACTAATATCTTATAAAGTAATTGCAAGAAACCCGTCTTTAATAAAGACGGCTGTAAGACATACAAAAGGCTCCTTGGAATAACCAATGAGCCTGCATTAATTCTTTAATAGTCCTTGCTTCCCTTATCCGATTCTAACTATGTCTAAACTACCCTTCTCCCGCCATATGACGGACAAGCATTTCGTGGAGAAAGGGAAAGGTTTGTAATACTGTTTCTAATTTGCTCTAATCTTTCTTTTATCTTTTTTATTTGAGTACATAATTTTACAAAGGCCCATCCCGATGCTACGGTCGGAATAGGCCTTTATAAATTCTATACTAGTAATTTAATATATCTTTCTAGTTTTTCAATAGGATGAGTCTTCTTGTTAAGAGCTCGTCTCCTAGTTGTATCTGTAGATTGTATACCCCTACTGGGATATCCTTCACGTCTATTACTGTGTTCATCGTACCTGCATCTAGTGTTCCTCCGAAAGCATTTGCTCTCATCAACTTACCTTGCGTATCATAGATGTCTATGTTCACTTGCTTCGGTGAACTTAGGCTCAACTCTATGTTTACATTCGATACTGCAGGGTTGGGATAGATACTTACGCCGTCCGCTCTATCTCTTCTGACATCTACGCTGACCACTTCGCTTAGTTGCTTAGAACCATCTGTATCTATACTTCTCAATCTGTAGTAGTACACCCCATCTTTTGCTACGTCGTAATCGTTCATGTTGTACTTACTATCGCTTCCTTTAGTAATTTGTCTACCAATGGATACAAAGTCATCTTCGCTTTCGTGTCTTCTTTCTACTTCGAAGTACTCCGTATTTATCTCTGCTGCTGTTGCCCAACTTAGGTATATATAGTCTGGTCGATATTGTCCTGTGAAGCTTAACAACTCTGTCGGTAATGCTACTCCACCTACTAGTCCTGCATCTATATTCGGCATATGGACACCTGGCGTCATCATAAAATACGGTGTAGTATTATCACCATTACTATGATCAAAATCAGAGTCGATAGATCCATCTGTACCCATATTATTAGAAGTCAAGTTGTATCCTGATGGAGGATTTATCTTGATAAAGTAGCCTTCTTTTTCCAAGTAATCGATCATATACATTCCATTCTGATCAGTAGTATCAACTCCTATAAGATCATTATACATATCAAAGGCTTCTATCACTACCCCTTCTGCCATATCTTCATTTGCTTGTCTAACGCCATCAGCATTATCATCCATCCATACTAGGTCACCAATTGATGCCATTGGATAAAACCCAAATCCCATATCACATCTCTCTTCTCCACAAATTAAATCAAATGAACTAGTAGTGTATTCTCCATTTGCTCCAGTTAATTCACTATCCTTAGTATTATCATTTCCTTGAAAAGGTCTTACTGGAACTAATCCATTTGCCTGAATATTTAAATATGCAAAGTATTCTCCTGGTATAGGACAGAACTTAAAATATCCGTCATCTGATATTGTCCCAGCTTTATGTCCAGTAACTTGTGAATCATAGAATTTCCAGTTTCCATTTACCTTCCTAAAGAGCGTAATCTCTATTCCATTAATTCCATTCTCTATATCATCTCGAATATCATTCTTATTTACATCATACCAAACTATCTCACCTAAAGGCACACAGGTATAAAAGCCAGCATCCCATGACAGGTCGCATTGTCCCCAATTGAGGGTAAATACCGGAGTGGTATTGGGGCCATTACTATTATCGACATCACTATCTAGCTCTGTATCATTTCCTTGATTAGGACCAGTCGCCAAGTCATATAGTGCTGGAACTTCAAATTTCAAGTAGAAATCTCCTTGATATAAAAATTCAAATAAATAATTCCCATTTGCATCTGTGGTAGTCATATTAACTAGAGTTCCATCCGCTTCATACAGATAGACCATGAGTCCTTCTAATCCTGGCTCGCCGCTGTCTTGCTGACCGTTACCATTGAGATCATGCCAGACAAAATTGCCAATACAAGGCAGCATCAATAATCCTAGATCCAGATCTTCTTTGGTCTCCGCAGCAGTTAATGGGAAACATGGAATCACGCCATCACTATTCGCATCACTATCCACGCTATCATCACCTCCTTGATCTTGGAAAGTTACTATGCACGCAGGTGGCTGATTAGAATAATCAAACTCTATATAGTAATCACCTGGAAAGACCAGATCAAAAACATAATTGCCTGTCACATCAGTCAAAGTTGAATCTACAATAGTGCCATCACAATCGAATAAATAGACTTTTATTTGTTCTATGCCTGGCTCTCCCGCCGCTCTGACCCCATCACCATCAAGATCCTTCCAAACGTGAGAATCTATGCCTCCCAATAAAGGTACTGGCGTAGGATCATCTTCTGTCCCATTGTCTCCAGGCTCACCTGGGTTATCACCTTCGAAATCACTACCACTATCAGAATCATCATCTGTATAATACGGGTCTCCATTTTCATCGGTGTATACATTGCCATCAGGATCTGATGCATCTCCTCCTGCAGTTGCAGAGTTGAATAAGGTATCAGGTAGCCCACCAAGTGAAGCATCTAATTCTAATCTTATTCTGACAGTTAATTCTTGTGACTGCTCTAGGATACCACTGGTACCATCGAATATATTTGAGTTAGCTGTGAAGCCTGTATACGAATTACTAATATTTGGATCAGTAGTCGCCGTACTGCTGATGATCACTGGAGGGATACCCGGTGCAAGTCCAAAAAAGTATATGGAGAAATTATTCGGATCACTAAGATCATCGAAAAGATCAATATTAGTTAAAGGAACATTACCGATATTCTTCATGGATATATCCATCACGATATCAAAATGTGAACTTAAACCAGACAAAGATTCTTCATATGAAACAAAGGTCTTCAGTGCTGATACTGCTGGCAATATAAGTGGTGTTGGGTCATCTTCTCCTCCCGTATCTCCAGGATGATCAGGATTATCTCCATCCGGGTCTGGACCACTATCGCTATCATCTTCTGCTGTATCCCCATCAGGGTCATCCGCTGTTCCTGTAGCTTGATTTTGCATTGGATCTGGTGCTCCTGGTGCGTTAGGGTCTACTTCTATAACGAAGGTAACCACTAGATCTTCTCCTGGTAATAGCAATCCACTCGTCCCATCAAATAAGTATGAATTCGCAGCAGTACCTGTATAACCACTATTTATATTTGGAAATGTAGTAGCCGTACCTCCACTGAATGTAGGAGCAGTAACTACACCAATAAATGCAGATCCGATCTGACTTGGGTCATCTAGTATGTCTTGCAGATTCAAATTATCTAGATCTACACTTCCGTTGTTCTTCATCACGATACTGAAAGTGACATCATAGTTTCCATTGGTTCCACTTGCAGCCTCACTTACATCTCCTATAGCCTTAGCTACTCCTAGACATGCCACAGAAAAAATTGCATCATGCGTAGACTCGTTACCGCAGGCATCCGTAGCTACAAAGGTAACTTCATTGACCGCAGGGCTTACATTGAATACTGGCATCGCTGGTATAGTGGTCCATACAACCGTATTACAATTATCTGTAGCAGTACCGTATCCATTATTTGCGATCCAATCATCAAACAGCGCTTGCATATCATCATCACAGCTTGCTTTTATATTCTGAATCCCAGTGATGATAGGCGCTTCATTATCTTCTACATAAATATTTTGTGCGCACTCAGAAGTATTTCCACATGCATCTTCTGATGTCCATGTTCTGACGATAACACCAGTACCACCACATTGGTCTAAGCCTGATGGGTCATCGACGTATGAAAAGCTTGCACCTGCACAATTATCCGTGACTGCTGGGTCACCAGTGATTCCTGGATCTGCGTTGTAATTACAATTTGCATCCATCTGTATAGTGGCATCAGCAGGACAGGTAATCTCCGGAGCACTTACGTCTTGTACTGTAATATCTTGCGTACAAGTAGATGAATTACCGCATTCATCAGCACCTGTCCAAGTCCTTACGATCAAGCCCGTACCTCCACATCCTGTGAGCCCTGATATATCATCATTGAAGACAAACATTACTGGGTTCATATTACAATCATCCGTACCAGTAGGCTCTCCAATAGTTGTAGGTGATGTGTCATAAGTACACATCCCATCTAGATCTATAGTCATAGCTGGTGGACACTCAACAATTGGAGGTGTATTATCAACTATGGTTATTGTCGCTGTGCAGCTAGTCATCAGCATACATTCATCTGTAGCCGTGAATGTGATCTCTTGCTCTCCAGTCATACCGCATCCATCCGTGTATCCATTCGCATCAAAAGAATTACCGATCGTAATAGCTGCTCCCCCAATATCACTTGAGGTTACTGATGCTAACCATGCTACTATCAAAGAACCGTTAGTAGGATCTGCATTGTTATCAAGTTCTTCTATTCCAGGACTGTTATCTAGTGCGCATTCTATAGTAAGATCTCCAGGACACGTAATACTAGGTGGCGTAGTATCGCCAATAAATATCGTTGCGGTACAGCTAGATGTATTCAGACAATCATCCATAGCTGTAAATGTCACCAGTTGTTCTTCTGATGCTCCACATATATTTATAAAATTATTTGAGTCATAGTTATGTGAAGTTGTTACGCCACAGTTATCTGAACTGATTATTGTAGACAACCAGCTGGATATCATAGATTCATTGGTAGCGTCACCGACTTCTAAGGTCAAGGTGGGTGGGCAGGTAATAGATGGAGCTGAATCGTCCTCCACATTTATAGTTTGAATACACTCAGAAGCATTGCCACAATCATCCACTGCTGTCCATGTACGGGCGATAGCGCCTGTGCCACTGCATTGGTTTAATCCTACATTATCATCTACAAAACTAAATGTAGCATCTGGACAATTATCTGTAACTGCTGGCTCTCCAGTAATAGCAGAAGCAGAATTAAAATTACAATCAGCATCCATATAAATGATAATGTCGGCAGGACAAGAAATCATAGGATCTGTAATGTCCTGAACCGTTATGTTCTGATCACAAGAAGATGAATTATTACAATCATCTATACCTGTCCAAGTCCTGATGATCACCCCTGTACCTCCGCAACCAGTAAGACCTGATAAATTATCATCGAATGAAAACATAATAGGATTCATATTACAATCATCAGATCCTGTAGCATCACCAGTAGACATTGGAGACGAATCGAACATGCATATACCATTGAGATCAATCGTCACGGCAGATGGACAATTGATGACAGGGGAAGTAGTATCAACTATAGTTATCGTAGCTGTACACATATTCATCATCATACAATCATCTGTTGCGGTGAAGGTCACTTCTTGTTCTCCACTCAGACCACATCCATCTGTGAATGCATTGGCATCATAACTATTATCAGTGGTAACAGCTCCTCCTCCTGGATCACTAGCTACTAGCGATGCTAACCACGTATCAATTAGAGAAGCATTGTTAGGATCTCCGCATTCTAGGGTTAGGTCACTTGGGCATGTAATATCTGGAGGTGTCATATCCCCTATTGTGATCATAGCCATGCAAGTAGTTGTGTTTCCACATGCATCAGTAGCCGTAAAAGTCACCATCTGCTGTTCTGCAGCTCCACATATATTTACAAAATTATTAGGATCATAATCGTCTGATATCGTTACTGCTCCACAATTATCAGTTCCACTTGCAGTAGTGAGCCATGCGGAAATAGCATTATCATTGTTACTATCCCCTACTTCTAGGACCAAGGTCTGGGGACAAGAGATCGCCGGAGACATTGCGTCTTCTACAATTATATTTTGATCGCAACTCGATGAATTACCACATGCATCTGTTGCTGTCCAGGTTCTGATAATAGTCCCCGAACCACCACAGCCATTTAAGCCTCCAGTATTATCACTGTAGTCATAAGTCTCTCCTGCACAATTATCAGACGTCATAGGTGTACCTGTCATCGCTGGGTCTGCCGTATAGCTACAATTTGCATCCATGTATACGGTCATCGAAGATGGACAACTTATTGTTGGTGCCGTTGTGTCTTCTATCGTTATAGTTTGAGTACAGGATGATGTATTCATACATTCATCCGTTGCTGTCCAAGTTCTAATGATCGTCCCAGTCCCAGCACATCCTGTCAGCCCTGAAAGATCATCAATAGAACTGACAGTAGTTGTGCCAGCAAGATCAGTTGCGGTCGCATCTGCAAGGCCACTAAGGTCATACATACAATCAGCGTCCTTAGATATCGTGACAGCTGAAGGGCATGTTATCGTCGGAGGATCGCCATCCACTGTTCCTTCTAAAGTTATAAAATCCGTACAATTACCATCCCCAGTACTAACTAAAAGGCTAAGTTCATAATTACCAGATCCTGTAGGTGTAACTTCAATATCAGGCATCCCATTAGGACCTAAGGTAACGTTGCCAGATACTACAGCCCACTCATAAGTAAAAGGTGCTGTACCTTCTAGCATAGAAGATGTAGCCAAACCCATATCTGAACCACACAGATCTGGAACTGAAATCGCTTCGATAACTGGTGGGTAAATTATTGGAAAGCTAAAATTTGACAATCTGAAACAGTTACCTGTTTCGTTTGGGTCTGCACAATTGGCATCTGAGTGATCAGCACTATTACTGGTCGGATCACCTCCAGCAGTTATCAATGCTATGCTAAACATTCCATCTGCAAATTCATTTGTCAGTGCTGTACCACGTGTAACTACATCTATACAATTGACAGCTCCATAACCTTGGCATTCACTTCCACCTGTCCCAGGTATACAAGCCATGATCAAATTAGGGTCATTTGGATTCACATCCATTATTTCTTTATTCACTATCCATACTGCTTCATTCTCTCCATTAAAATCACCAACTCGGCAAAGTGTAAAACTTATATCTCCACATTCATATCTAGCATATGGTGGGATTATAATATCAAGTACAATATCTGGTCCTTCATTACTAGCATCACTGGTTGTCACACAAAAAATAGAGTCACTTTGTGAACTTCCTAATGGATTTGTAAAATCTGAATAAGTCCCGTTCCCAGAAGGATCAGGCCATATTGCATGATATGTGCTTTGATCAGTAGCACTTGTCGCAGTTTCATTCACCGTGAATTGGTAGACAGTGACACCTGGAGGTGATTGGTCATCGAATTCTGCGGTTACATTGAGAGGTGTAGTATTGCAGCCTATTTGGGCTTCTATTTTTGGGATTAGAAAGGTCATAAAAAGACCACAACAAACCATAGCCTTAACTATAAAATAAGCGAAGGTTCCATTTTTGAAATGTGATTCCTTGGGAACTAAATTCTGACCAGAAAGCCTCGATAGAATTCTAATAAATAAATCTAGTAGGGTGCGAATTGGTCGCTTCATTTTAACTAATTGAGTTTAACAAAAAAAACTTGGTATTAAGAAATTGCAATAAGGGTTGCTAGTATTCAATGGTTTATTAAATACTGGACAATAATCATCATCTATTTCTGGAAGCTGCGCAAATAGAAAAATGTAAACAATAAGTAATTCTATTATTTTGACTAACCTGTTCAATAAAATTGAGGCCCTGATAATCCTAATTAATGAGTGAAGGTTAATTGGTTTTAACAGATATACTGATTGAGGAAAGCAAACAAATATAGACATATTATTTAAATAAGTAATATGTAAGACCTTTTATATTAGTTATTTAACAATGATTATTATTGTTTGGGTGGAAAATAATTAGTTTTCTGAAATCAACTAACCTCAGTGTAATCTAAGACGTATTACACTGATTTTATTTTAGCAAAAAAGCCAAAACCCGAAATTCTTGTATTTAGATTCCAGCATTCGCAAGAATGAAATTTCAGTGGTCTCCAATGCAAGCATCTGAGTATTCTTACAATAAATAAAGGCTCATCCCGATGCTATGGTTTGGATGAGCCTTTATAAATTCTATACTAGTATTTTAATATTTCTTACTAGTTTTTCAATAGGATGAGTCTTCTTGTTAAGAGCTCGTCTCCTAGTTGTATCTGTAAATTATATACCCCTGCTGGGATATCTTTTACGTCTATTACTGTGTTCATCGTACCTGCATCTAGTCTGCCTCCGAAAGCATTTGCTCTCATCAGTTTACCTTGTGTATCATAGATGTCTATGTTCACTTGCTTCGGTGAACTTAAGCTCAACTCTATGTTTACATCCGATACCGCAGGGTTAGGATAAATACTTACGCCGTCCGCTCTGTCTCTTCTGATAACTACACTGATCACTTCGCTTAGTTGCTCAGAACCATCTGTATCTATACTTCTCAATCTGTAGTAGTACACCCCATCTTTTGCTACGTCGTAGTCGTTCATGTTGTATTTACTATCGCTTCCTTTAGTAATTTGTCTACCAATAGATACAAATTCATCTTCGCTCTCATGCCTTCTCTCTATCTGGAAGAACTCTGTATTTAATTCTGCAGCAGTTGCCCAACTCAAGTAAACATAATCTGGTCTGTATTGTCCTGTGAAGCTTATTAGTTCTACCGGCAATGCAACTCCTGCTACTAGTCCTGCATCTACATTTGGCATGTGCACTCCTGGGTCCATCATGTAATACTGGGTCGTATAGTTACCATTACTGTGGTCGATGTCACTATCCATACTTTCATCACCTCCTACGTTTGCTCCTGTAACCGTATAACCAGATGGCGGCTGTATCCTTAGGTAGTATCCTTCTTGCTGTAAGTAATCTATCATGTAGTTACCATTAGCATCCGTCACATCGCTACCTACCATGTCATTGTAGATATCATATGCTTCTACTACTACTCCTGATGCAAATGACTCTGTAGGTTGTCGAACGCCATCGGCATTGTCATCCATCCATACGATATCTCCGACAGTTGCCATCGGGTAGAACCCTGCGCCTATATCGCATTTCTCATCACCACTTCTTACGCTGAAACTGCTTGTAGTATTCGCCCCGTTACCATGATCAAAATCACTATCTCTCAACTCGTCGTTACCGATGTCTGACCTTACTGGTACTAGTCCGTACGGTGGCAGATCGATATGCAAGTAGTATTCTCCTGGAGGAGCACAGAACTTATAGTAACCATCATCAGATGGTGTACCTGGTTTGTGTCCAGTCACTTGCTGTGCATACTTTTTCCAGTTACCATTCACATACTTGTATAAGGTAACTTCTAATCCGTTGATACCATTCTCATTGTCATCCCACACATTATCCATATCTACATCATACCATACCAATTCTCCAATCGGAACACATTTGTAGAATCCAGCGTCCCATGACATATCATTCTCTCCTGGACTTAATGTTGTGATCTGCGTGGTATTAGGTCCATTACTACCATCAAGATCACTATCTAATTCCGAATCATTTCCTTGGCCTGGATCTGTAGTCAATGGATATTGACTAGGAGGACCAAACTCTAAGTAATAATCTCCTGGATATAAATAATCAAATATGTAGAACCCATTACTATCTGTAGTCGTCGTCGCTATCAGATTACCATTACTATCGTATAATCTAACTACTACATTTTCTATTGGGTCTTCATCGGTATCTTGTACTCCATCTCCATCTGCATCATGCCATACATAGTTACCTATGCTCGCTAGCTCCATGAGTCCTGCATCTATGTGATCATCATCATCTCCATCTGAATCATCTGGATGCGTACAATTAGATGTTCCAGAAATATCATCTACATCATCACTATCTGCTGTACCTGCACAAGCACTACCATCACCATTAGTGAATACATAATTATCAAATGCTTCTCCTGGGCCATTCGCGATATCAAAGTCCACATAGTATTGCTTGTCTGATTGTAAACAAACTTGTGCTCCTGGATTCGGGGATTCTTCTCCGAACATGTATTCTCCATTTATCGTTGTCGTAGTCGCAAGTGGTGTACCTGCTAGACCTGGATTATCATTACACTCATAGAGCGTAACAGTCACCTCTTCTGTTACCTTGGTATCGTCACCATCTTCACAACCATCACCTGCTAGATCAAAGAATACTTCTCCACTAATCTCTTGGCATGGATTGATTCCTGCATCTACATGATTATCATCATCGCTGTCATCGTCATCATCATCATTCGGGTTAAAACAACTACTTTCTCCAGTATCCATATCGATATCATCTGCATCTGCACTATCTGCACAATTACCCGGACCGCTAAAGTTATGTCCTTGTAATGGTGCTCCATCGCTATCATCAAAACTGAACTGTACGTAGTAGGTCTTAGATGGATCAAGGCAAACATTTCCTCCTACATCTGTTGATGCTGGTCCAAATTCGTACTCACCATCATTAGTCGTTATACTACCCACTGATGGTCCTGATGGATTTCCTTGTGCATCACACTCAAATATCTCAACCATCACATTTTCTAATACCAAGCCTTCTCCATTGTCTTGACAACCACTATTGTCTTGATCTAAGAATATCTCTCCTGAAATATCTTGACATGGGTAGATCCCTGCATCTACATGCTCGTCATCATCACCGTCGTCATCGTCATCGTTTTCTGGATCAAGACATTCTGATTGTCCATTACTTGGATCGATATCATCACTTGCATCTCCTGTAGCACATGCCGCTGTATCGTGGCTAGAGAACTCGTAGTACTCTAGTGGATCTCCAGGTGACTTCGGTATATCGAACTTGATGAAGTAATCTTTCACTGGATCAAGACATACATCTGCTCCATCATTAGGACTGTTAGGTCCGAACTCATACATACCATCTATCGTCTGTGTACTTGCGAATGGCGGATCTACATCTGGATCAGAACCACACTCGTATACACTTACATTTACTGGATCTGTACTTAATACTTCATCTGCATCTTGGCAGCCATTGTTATTAAGATCTACGAATACTTCTCCTCTTATCTCTTCACATGGATTGATACCTGCATCTACATCATTGTCATCATCACCGTCGTCATCGTCGTCATCATTAGGGTCATAGCAGCTTGAACTACCTGTACCTGGATCTATATCATCTGCATCTGCGCTGTCTGCACAAGTCTCTTCTCCTGTACTGAAGTCTTGTCCTTCTAGTGGATCTCCTAATTCTGCATCGAAGCTAAACTGTATAGAGTAGGTCTTCGTCGGATCAAGGCATATTACTGCTCCTGCGTCCTCTGAGTCCCAACTGAAATCATACATACCATCATTCACTGTTGTGCTTGCTGCTGGTGGTCCAGCTGGATTACCATTAGCATCGCATTCGAATAGCTCTACCGTTACATCTTCTGTGACTAGCGTCTCTCCGTTATCCTGACAGCCATTGTTATTGATATCCCAGAAGATCTCTCCTGTAATATCTTGACATGGGAAGATTCCTCCATCGACATCTCCATCATCATCGTCATTAGTATCATCGTCATCGTGTCCATCATCTTCATTAGGGTCATAGCATTCGCTCTGGCCTGTACCTGGATCAATGTCGTCGCTATCTGCACTATCTGCACAAACTTCATCATCATGACTTGTGAATTCATAACCTCCTAGTGGCTCTCCTAATCCATTGTCTATCACGAACTCTACGATGTAAGTCTTAGATGGATCCAAGCAGATCACACCTCCTGGTGTATCACTCTCTGGTCCAAACTCATACTCCCCTCCTACTGTAGTACCTGACGCCACTGGCGCTCCTTGTGCCGTGCCATCTGCACCACACTCATAGAGGTTCACTGTTACGTCTTCTACTACATTGTCTTCTCCAGCTTCTTGGCAACCGTCGTTATCTACATCATAGAATATCTCTCCTGCTATATCTTGACAAGGATAGATTCCTACATCTACGTGCTCATCATCATCGCCATCATCATCGTCATCATCTTCTGGATCTAGACATTCTGATTGTCCATTGCTAGGATCTATATCATCGCTTGCATCTCCACTTGCACATGCTTCTGTATCGTGACTTGAGAACTCATAGAACTCTAGTGGGTCACCTGGTGCTTTAGGTATATCGAACTTAATAAAGTAGTCCTTGACTGGATCGAGACATACATCTGCTCCTGCGTTAGGGCTGTTTGGTCCGAACTCGTACATACCATCTGTGGTCTGCGTACTTGCGAATGGCGGATCTACATCTGGATCTGAACCACACTCATACACACTTACATTTATCGGATCTGTACTTAATACTTCATTAGCATCTTGACATCCATTGTTATTTAGATCAACGAATACTTCTCCTCTGATCTCTTCACATGGATTGATACCTGCATCGACATCGCCATCATCATCGCCGTCGTTATCATCATCATCTTTTGGATCATAGCAATCTGAGTTACCTGTATCTGGATCAATGTCATCTGCATCTTCTGGTGCTGCACAAGGATCAGCATTCGTACTGAAGTCTTGACCTTCTAGTGGGTCGCCTACTTCTGCATCAAAGCTAAACTGTACATAGTAAGTCTTCGTCGGATCTAAGCACACTACTGCGCCTGCATCTTCAGAGTCCCAACTAAAGTCGTACATACCATCATTGACCGTTGTACTTCCTACGCTTGGTCCTGTCGGTGATCCATCAGCTCCACATTCGAATAGCTCGACCATAACATCTTCTGTCACTAACGTTTCGCCGTTGTCCTGGCAACCATTGTTATTGATATCCCAGAAGATCTCTCCTGTAATATCTTGACATGGGTAAATACCTCCATCTATATCTCCGTCATTATCATCATTACTATCGTCATCGTCTTGACCGTCATCTTCATTAGGATCATAGCATTCGCTCTGCCCTGTACCTGGATCTATGTCATCTGTGTCTGCTATATCTGCACATACTTCTGTGTCATGGTTAGTGAACTCCCAGCCTCCTAGTGGTTCTCCTACTCCATTGTCTAATACGAATTCTACGATGTAGGTCTTCGACGGATCCAAGCAGATCTCACCTCCTGGTGTCTCACTCTCTGGACCGAACTCATACTCACCATCAACCGTAGTTCCCGTAGCAACAGGTGCTCCCTGAGCTGTACCATCTGCACCGCACTCATAGAGATTGACTGTTACATCTTCTACTACGTTATCCTCTCCTGCTTCTTGACATCCGTCATTATCGATATCATAGAATATTCCTCCTGCTAAGTCTTGACATGGATAAATACCTGCATCTATGTGTTCGTCGTCATCGCCATCATCTGTATCATCATCTTCTGGGTCATAACATTCGCTTTGTCCTGTATCTCCATTGATATTATCCCCATCTTCTGGCGCTGCACAAGCCGTCTCGTGGCTTGAGAAGTTCCAAAACTCTAATTCTTCTCCTGGACCATTCGGTATATCAAATACTACGTAGTATTCTTTATCTGGTGAAGGACATACATCAGCATTCTCATTAGGTGAGCCTGTACTGAAGTTGTATTCTCCATCAATTGTCGTCGTCGTAGTGATTGCTACATCTGGTGCGCCTCCTGCTCCACATTCGAACAAGGTTACGCTGATGTCTTCTGTCACTGCTGTCTCTCCGTTATCTTGACATCCATTGTTATTCAGATCATAGAATACTGTTCCTTGCAACTCCTCACACAACGGTAGGTCATCACATGCTGCATCAAAAATATCTGGCTGACCATCGTCATCTGCATCAAGTGCTGTCTTGTTATAAAGTCCGCCTGTTGCGAATGGATTCGCCGGATTGACATCTGCACATGATTCGTACGCTGCATCACCGATTACATTATCTGCATCGTTAAGATTCATAAACACACCTACTGTTATCGTATAAATGTGACAACTGTCTGGTTCTGTATCCTGGTCTACTGCTAATGTCCATGGTCCTGTACCAAATAGTGGCGTAGGGAATCCATTAGAAGGATGACCTGGTGCGTCTGTTACGAAACTTGCACTTTGAATTTCTATATCATCTTCAAAGCATGGCTGATCAACTAGGTCATAGTCATCTGCCGCTCCTCCAACATTACACACTTCTACCGTGTACACCATATCCCAGATATAAGCACCCGTATCAGTCAGACTGACCGTGTCTTTATCTAAGGTGAAATATGGTAGGTCTGCACATACTTCATCCGTCTCATCTATAGTACCATCATCATTGGTATCTAAGAAACTTTCGTTGTATAATCCTTCTAATCCATCTCCACCATCTAAGTCTCCACCATCTCCACATGCAGTGTAGACATCGTCTCCATCATCTGCAGCTCCACCATCTTCTAAGTCTATTTCTACACATATCTCTATAGTATAAATGTGGTTGCTATTTGCTCCAAGATTAACATCATCCGCTAACTGCCAGTCTGTAGTATCCGTTGGAGTCGTCGGCATCAAGTTAGTCGTCGGATGTACCGCCGAACTATACTTTGCACTAATGATCGTAATGTCTGCATCATACTGCGGCCAATCATATAGGTCATAGAATCCTGGCTCATTACCATCATTGACAACATTGATCTGGTAGGTGATACACCATTCGTTATGATCTGTTTGTTCTAGATCTGAAATGCTCTTCTCATGTGTGATCATGTATACGTCCTCACATGCTTCGTCCATCTCATCTGGTTCTCCATCATTATTGAGGTCTAGTGTACTCTCGTTATACAATGCTTCACCTGGACTTGGATCTCCTCCTCCAGTTGCTGTACCACAATCTGTCACTACATTATCACCTCCACTTCCTGGAGCTACATCTATATGTACTTCTATGTCTATCGTACAACATTGTTCGCCACCAGCTGGAATAGTCTGATCATCTAACAATAACCATCCACCTGCTGGTACTGGCGCAGTCAAGGTACTTCCTGGATCAGTATCACAACTATAAGTTGCTTCTATGACTTCTATATCGTCATCGAAGATAGGTTCGTCATATAGATCATAGTCCCCTGGTGCTCCTCCATCATTATATACGCAGATCTCATAGCTTACCATGTGATTACCATTAGCCATCGGCACAAAGCCTGTTGCTACTTTCTCATGGTAGATATGTGGTAGATCTCCACACGCTTCGTCTTCTTCGTCATCTACTCCATCGTTGTTTACATCTAGGCTACTTTCGTTATGTAGTCCTTCGCCTGGTACGCTGTCGTCTCCGCCGTTAGCAGCTCCACATGCTGTATAGTCTCCATCTCCTGCTAGACCTGCTGGATCGTTGAGATCCATATCTACACAGAAGGTGACCATGTAAGTATGCACTCCTGCTGCTGCTATCGCCTGGTCATCTGCTAGATCCCATGGGCCTGCTAGATCTGTGTCTACTGTTGGTCCTGGATTATTAGCATTACCTGTGGCATCGCTCATATAATTCACACAGGTTACTACGATATCATCTTCGAACGCTATCTCATCGCTCAGGTCATATTGCCCTGCTGCTCCTCCTGTGTTAGTTACTTCTATTGTGTACTTCACTTCCCAACTTGTTGCTCCTGTCTGCGTGATGCTTGTCAGGTCTTTAGTATGGGTTACGTGTGGTAACTCTTCGCAAGCCTCATCTTGGAGATCTGGCTCACCATCTCCATCAGTATCTACCATACTCTTGTTATACAATCCACCTGCACTACTTGGGTCTGCTGGATTGCCTGATGCGCAACCGCTGTATACACCATCTCCTGGTGTCGCTGGGTCATTGAGATCCATCGTTACTTCTACGTCCAATGTGTAGGTATGGCAAGTGCCATCTCCTGCTATTGTCTGTGCACTGTTCAATGTCCATGGTCCTGTACCTGCTAAGGCACTTGGGCCAGGATTAGCACTATGTCCTATTACATCACTTCCGTAACTCGCTCCGTTGATCACTATGTCATCATCAAAGCATGGTTGATCACTTACAGCATACTCGCCTTCAGCTCCACCTATGTTACATACTGTTATCTCATAACTTACTGTGAAGTCTCTTGCTCCTGTCTGCAATGTACCTGTCACATCTTTATTCAATGTGATAAATGGCAGATCTGCACAAACTTCATCTGTCTCGTCTATGTTGCCATCGTCATTCGTATCTAGGTAACTCTCGTTGTATAATCCTTGACCTGGCATACCATTCATCCCTGCTGCACCATCGCCGCAACCTTGATAGACATCATCACCTGCGTCTGCTGCTCCTCCATCTGCTAGGTCTATGCTTACACATACTTCTAGTACGTATACATGGCTGTCTTGCGCTGCTACATTCTCATCATTCGCTAACTGCCAGTCTGTGGTATCTGTCGGTGTGGTCGGTGTCAATATCGTCGTCGGATGTACTGTAGAACTGTACTCTGCACTTAGAATAGTGATATCCTGATCATACTGCGGCCAGTCATATAGGTCATAGAAACCTGGCTCATTACCATCGTTGTTAACTACGATCTGGTATGTTATGCACCATTCATTATGACCAGTTTGCTCTAAGTCTATGATACTCTTATCATGAGTGAACATGAATACATCTTCACATGCCTCGTCCATCTCATCTGGTTCTCCATCATTGTTGAGGTCTAATGTACTCTCGTTATACAATGCTTCTCCTGGACTTGGGTCGCCTGGTATGGCCGTACCGCAATCTGCTATCACATTATCTCCTCCACTTCCTGGGGCTGTGTCGATGTGCACTTCTATATCAATGGTACAACATTGCTCACCATCTGCATCAATACTCTGATCATCTAACAATAACCAACCTCCTGCTGGTACTGGTAGGGTTAGAGTGCTTTCTGGATCTGTACCACATGTATATTTACTTTCGATTATCTCTATATCGTCATCGAATATCGGCTCGTCATACAAGTCATACTCTCCTGTTGCACCACCATCATTATATACACATATCTGGTAGCTAACCATATGATTACCATTCGCCATAGCTACGAATCCTGTTGCTATTT
>ENA-ORXT01002620-ORXT01002620.1-marine-metagenome-genome-assembly--contig:-NODE-2620-length-21224-cov-4.800586_pt1 | contig 21224 bp, 14 predicted proteins | sample MGYA00237868_ERZ511482 | MGnify/ENA metagenome assembly ERZ511482
CTGCTGCAGCGCCCGCCGAGCAACTCGCTGGCCACCGCCCTTGATTACTATTTCTTCGTAGAGAACGCCGGCCGAACAACGTTCAACAACCCCGCTCTGCGCCCCGAGCGTACGGTGGATTACGAAGTCGGTTTCAAAACGCAGATATCAAACACTTCCGCCATCTCGATCACTACTTACTACAAAGAGATGCGCGATATGATCCAGCTGCGTACGTTCTTCCCCGTAGCGATCGTGAACCAGTACAACACGTACGACAACCAGGATTTCGGTACCGTGAAGGGTTTCAGCCTGACGTACGACCTGCGCCGCACGTCCAACTTCACGGTTAATGCCAACTACACGCTTCAGTTTGCGGACGGTACCGGCTCCGACGCCAACTCCCAGCAGGGACTGACCAACCGGGGTAACCTGCGGACGCTCTTCCCGCTGAGTTTCGACGAGCGCCACCGCGTCAACCTGGTGATCGACTACCGGCTGAACGGTCGTAACGTCAATCCAACCTTTCTGCGGGATCTGGGTATCAACCTTCAGGCTTCCGGCGTGACCGGTACTCCCTTCACCGGCACCTTCCTGCCGTCTGAATTTGGCGGTTCGGGTACCCGCGGGGGTATCAACAGTTCGCGTAAGCCTTTCCGTTTTACGCTCAACGGCCAGATAAATAAGGACTTTGCGATTGGTAAAAACTCCAGCGTAAACATTTATTTCCGGGTATCCAACATCCTGAACCGCCGTAACGTGCTCAACGTGTACAGTGCCACGGGTTCGGCCGATGATCCCGGCTACCTGCAGTCCGGCTTCGGCCAGGACCGTCTGGATGGGCTCACCGGAACGCTCAGTGCGCAGAACTTCCTGACCTCTTACCAGTGGCGGGTACTGAACCCGGACTTCTTCACGTTGCCCCGCCGCATGTTCATCGGGGCCCAGTTCAGCCTCTGATCTCCACCTAACTCCACCAATTACAAAAAAACTGCTAGCTATGCGCTTCAAGCACTTCTTTCTTTATTTAATCGCCCTGGTGGGGCTGTCCGCCCCGGCTATGCTGACGGCGGCCAAAGGACCGGATACCGGCCCGGCCAACGGCACGTCGGATAACAACCCCCGCATCAATTTCCGGGAAGCCTGCGACAACGCGGTTGCCCAGATTGACATGGAGATCAACAACGTCCGCGCCCGCCTCACGACCGGCGGTGACGTCTGGTGGGACGGCACCAACGGCCGATACGTTGTGCCCAAACCTCCTCCCGGCGTACCGGAAGTCAGTTCCATTTTCGCCGGTGCCGTGTGGCTCGGCGGCCTCGACCCCGGCGGCGGGTTGAAAGTTGCGGCCCAACAGTACGGTCGCTCACGCGGTAATTTCGATTATTACCCCGGCCCCCTCACCGATGAGGGTACTACTTCAAAAGATACCTGTGCCAATTGGGACCGTTTCTTCACCGTGTCCGGGGAGAGCATCCGCGAGGTACGCGCGGCGTTCGAAGCAGGTGGTGGCGTGCCGCTGGACCCCAGTCAGATACCCGCCGACATCCTCGGGTGGCCTTCCACCGGCAACCCCTTCTTTTTCGAAACTAACGGCTTCGAGTTGCCCAACACCACCCAGGGACTTGCCGGATACTGGGATCAGGATCTGGACGGCACCTACGATCCCACCAACGGGGATTACCCAGTTATCGAGATCCGGGGTTGTACGGAATCTCCCCAGTTTCCCGAGGAGATGACCTTTTGGATATACAATGACAACGGGGATACCCACCGGGAATCACAGACCCCGAACGTCATCCAGATGGAGATCCAGGTGCAGGCTTTCGCCTACACCACGGCCGACGACATCAACAGCATGACCTTTCAGCGCTATAAACTGATCAACCGTGCCCAGGAAGACATCCTGAATACCTACTTCGCCATGTGGACGGATGCCGACCTCGGCTGTTCTACCGATGACTTCGTCGGTTGTGATACCGTCCGCGAACTGGCGTACGTCTACAATGAAGATGCCCTCGACGGGGCCTCCGGCTGTACCTGTGACGGTGGCGTGAACACCTATTGTGACGAAATTCCGATTTTGGGAATTGACTACTTTCGCGGCCCCCTGAAGCCCGACGTGGACGATGACGGCAACCCCGTCGAGATCGAACTCGGCATGAGTTCCTTCATCTACATGAACCGTCAGGGTGCCGGTCCGGCACCACCCCAGACAACGGACCCCAGTACCGCCGATCAGTACTACAACTATCTGCAGGGTCGGTGGCTTGACGGATCTCCGTTGTGGAACACCGGCGATGGCTTTGACGAAACCGGCGCTGAGCAAACCCGCTACGCTTTTTACGACGCTCCGAACGACGCCGACGGCTGGTCCATGGTGTCCGCCGAACTCGGTTTTGGTGACCGCCGTACCCTCCAGGCTTCCGGCCCCTTCACCCTGCTCCCCGGAGCGGTGAACGAGCTCATCATCGGTGTGGTCTGGGTACCGGATCAAACCTATCCTGCTCCCTCCATCCAACGTCTCCAGCAGGCGGACGACCTGGCCCAGTCGCTGTTCAACAGCTGTTTCGATATCTGCGACGGACCGGATGCTCCGGACGTCGACATCGTCGAATTGGATCAGGAGGTGGTACTGCTGCTCAGCAACCCCACTACCAGTAACAACTTTGAAGAAGCCTACGAAGAAGGTGGACTCGGCATACCGACCGGCTTCGACAGCCTGTATCGTTTCGAGGGCTACCGCATCTTTCAGTTTGCCGGCCCCGAGGTTTCTCTGGCCGAGATCGACGACCCTAACCGGGTGCGGGAGATCGCCCAGTTCGACATCAACAACGGCATCACGGAAGTCTTCAACTGGAATCAGATCGATGAGGAGGACAACCCGCTGCTGAATCCTTTACTCGTGCCGTCGCTTCAGACGAAGGGTTCCGACAACGGGATCAGACACAGTCTGCGGATCACGGAAGACGCCTTTGCCTCCGGCACCGACACCCGCCTGGTCAACCACCGCCGATATTACTTTACGGTGGTGGCTTACGGCTACAACAATTACAAAGAGTACGATCCGTTCGACCAGGATAACCCCGGTCAGCGGCAGCAGTACAAATCTTCGAGCCGCCGCATCGGCGATCAGGAGACCGGTAACCCTTACTACCAGGTCATCCCCCGCCCGATCACGGATCGTAATTTGATGGCCAACTATGGCGACGGTGCTACCGTAACCCGCATCTCCGGCGTCGGTAACAGTGGCAACTTCCTTGATCTCGATGCGGACACCCGTGCGGAGATGGAAGTCGCTTTTGCTTCCGGTGAAACGGAATTCCCCGAAATTACCTACGCCCCCGGCGCCGCTCCGATCGATGTGTTCGTGGCCAACCCGCGCGAGGTAAAGGACGGCGACTACGAGCTGACCTTCGTCGATGACGATATGAGCGATGACGATCTGGATGCTCCCGTACGCTGGATGCTCCGCTGCCTCAACGATTGTGGGGTGGGGACCATCATCAGCGAGCGTTCCATCGACGTCAATAATGAGCAGATCATTCCCGAATTCGGTTTCTCCATTCGTATCGGCGACGTCGATGAGCCCGGCGTAAACATTGGCGAGGGCCAGGCCAACGGCACGATCGGTGCCACGGTTACCTATGCCGACGAGACCCAGGATCCCTGGCTCAACGCACTGCCCGATAACTTTGTCATTCCCGGGAGCGGCGCCAACATATACAACTACGTCAATACGGAGTTCCAGGCTCGCTACGCGTTCAAGGATCCCGAGATGGTCTTTAACGATTTTGCTCCGGGAATTTATCCTTATCAGTTGATGGATGAGAGCAATCGCCCCGGAGGATTTCCCTTCCTTTCTCCGGTATGGAAGAACCGCACCAATTCCAGTGCCGTGATTCGCCAGAGAATGGACAACCTGACTAATATCGACATCGTATTCACGTCTAATAAAGACCTCTGGTCTCGCTGTCCGGTAGTGGAAACGTCCACGGACTTTTACGACGATGCCATTCTCGACGGCCGACCGGTCCGCCCGAGCGATTATCCTGAAAACTTCGATACCCGAGATGCGCCCAGCGTGACTAAAAACGCCGATTCCGACGGGCTACCTGAAGTGGACGACGACATTGATCCGCTACTGGAAAGAGGTATGGGTTGGTTCCCCGGTTACGCCGTCGACGTTGAAACCGGACGCCGACTCGCCGTCTTCTGGGGCGAGAACAGCCTCTATGACGGTCGTTCCGTAGGGGACGCCAGCAGCTACGTAGCTCCCGCCAACGGCGCGGATATGATCTGGAATCCATCCAATGAGGTGATCACCACCCCGCCCGGACAAGTAAGTATTTACAACTTCGTATCCGGAGCCCAGCACTATTTCTACGTCACGAAACTCGAATACGACGAAGGGGTGTTCCTGCACAGCCGCTTGCGGCCGAACAACTCCACCAACCGGAAGGTGAACGCCGTACGGGAGATCATCTGGGCGGGCTTTCCGCTGCTCTCTCCCGGTAGCAGCCTGCTGTCGTACGCCGACGGCATCATCCCGAACGATGTAACCGTCAAACTACGGGTGAACAACAGCTACGATTTTGAAGAGGGCACGGATGACTCTAACGGTTACCCGACTTACCGCTTCAGCATCGATGGCAAAGCCTCGGTCTCCGATCTGGACGAGGCCGGGCAGGCCCGCCAGTTGGAGATGATCAACGTAGTTCCTAACCCTTACTACGGTTTCAGCAGTTACGAAGACAGTCAGTTTGAGACGAACGTAAAGATTACAAACCTGCCCGCCCGGGCGACGGTGACGATCTACTCCCTCGACGGCAAGTTTATCCGTAAGTATGACCGCGACGAGACGCCGACGATGTTGCGCGGATCCGACCGCCCGATCGGTTCCCGCCAGATATCTCCCGCTCTGGAGTGGGATCTGAAGAACTTTAAGGGTATCCCCGTTTCGGGTGGGGTGTACCTCATCCATGTCGATGCCCCGGGCGTTGGCGAGCGTACCCTCAAGTTCTTCGGTGTTCAGCGCCAATTTGATCCTTCCGGACTTTGATCCGGTCCTGAATTGTCCGCCGGCTCTCTTATCCCATCGGGGAGCGAGAGCCGGCGGGTGTTTCATTGGCGCGAGCGCGGGTATGCAAAGAGAAGACGTTTAAAGAGCAGGGTTCTGCCCGCGGGTGACCTTGCGCTTTAAAATACTTTTCCTGCACCTGCGGCCGCGCCCCTACTCAACTAATCGCATGGGTTCTGCCCACCTCTAAAAATATGCTTCCCCGCTTTGAGGGAAGACCAACTCAATACTAAGTAGCATGAAGAAAATTTACCTTCTCGTACTTTGCTTCGGCCTGGCGGCGTCCACCGCTTTTGCCGGAAACCCCGACCGCCAGGGAGAGGCCGGGGCCGCTCAACTGCTGATGAACCCCTGGGCACCGTCAGCCGGTTTACACTCACTAAATACCGCCAACGTCTTCGGCGTCGAATCCATGCGGATCAACCCCGCGGGCCTTTCCCGCGTAGCCGGCACCCAGGTTCGCCTGGGGTATGCCAACTACTTGCAGGGTACGGATATCTCGATGCAAGCCGTCGGTGTTTCCAGCTCCAAGGGCAAGGGCGGTGCGTTCGGTTTCAGCATCATGAGCCTCGACTTCGGCGACATCCCCGTTACCACTACCGACCAGCCGGAGGGTACGGGCGCGGACCTGTCCCTCAACTTCATCAACATCGGCCTTACGTACAGTTATACCTTCGAGGAAGCCGTATCCGTAGGCGTTACCCTGCGCGGCGTCAGCGAAGGCACCAGCAGCGTAACCGCTCTGGGTTTCGCCCTCGACGCTGGCGTGCAGTACGTTACCGGCCTGAACGATGCGTTCAAATTCGGCCTCAGCCTGCGTAACGTCGGTTCCAGGATGAGCTACGGCGGTCAGGGCCTGTCCGTTTCCGCTCAAACCTCCGAAATCGATTATGACCTCACGCTGGCTCAGCGTTCGGCCGCCTTCGAGATGCCTTCGCAGCTCAATATCGGCGCGTCTTACGATCTGCTGGCCGGTAAGGAAGACCAGCGGGTGACCGTGATGGGTAACTTTACCGCCAACTCCTTCGGCCGTGACCAGATCGGTGGTGCCGTAGAGTACGCTTTTCGCGAGCAGTTCATGGCCCGCGTCGGTTACCGTACCGACATCGAGCAAAGCGAACTGACGGAAGTCCCGCTTTACGACGGTCTGAGTGCCGGCGCGAGCATCGCCGTTCCCTTCAAGAAGGGCGACCGCACCCGCGGCTTCAGCATCGACTACGCCTGGCGGAGCACGCGTATCTTCAACGGTACGCACAACATCGGCATCGGCGTCAACATTTGACCGGAAATCATCCGGTAACCACTATCTTTGGAACTAAGAATGAAATCAGGACGTTTCTACCTGCGGTAGGGACGTCCTTGTTCTTACCCGCCCGCGCGGCAACCCGCCGGGGTACATACATCAACGTAAAGCCGGGTCTTCGCTACTTCCCCTCCGGGAAGGAGGGAAGATTTTTGACTTTCACCTAAACGAACAAAAACATGTCCAAAACCCACTACTTCTCGCAGGAAGGCTTCGATAAGCTTTCCGCCGAGCTGGACGAACTGAAAACCACCGGCCGCTCCGACGTCGCCGCCGCCATCGCCGAGGCCCGCGAAAAGGGAGACCTCTCGGAAAACGCCGAGTACGATGCCGCCAAAGATGCCCAGGGCCTGCTGGAAATGAAGATCAATGAACTGGAAAAGGTGATGGCCAACGCCCGCGTCCTCGACGCCAGCCAGCTGGATACGAGCAACGTGACGGTGATGAGCAAAGTGACCATTAAGAACGTGAAGGTCGGTAAGGAAATGACCTACATGCTGGTTAGCGAATCGGAAGCGGACCTGAAGGAGAAAAAAATCTCCGTCAGTAGCCCGATGGGCGTGGGCCTGCTCGGTAAAGCAGTCGGTGATATCGCCGAGGTGGTGACGCCGAACGGCACTATCCGGTTCGAAGTAATGAACATCACCATCTAATACGCTACCATGCCCTCCATCTTCACCAAGATTATAAACGGCGAAATTCCCTGCCACAAGATTGCCGAGACGGACGATTTCATTGCCTTTCTTGATGTCCGCCCAATGGTGGAGGGGCATACCCTCTGCGTTCCGAAACGGGAAGTGGATTACTACTTCGACCTGACGAACGAGGAAATCGCTAAACTGGCCGTTTTCTCAAAAGCCGTCGCCGCCGCCATTAAAGCCGTAGTGCCCTGCAACCGCGTTGCGACCGCCGTGCTCGGTCTGGAAGTACCTCACGCCCACGTTCACCTCGTGCCCGTTACAACGGAGAAGGATATGCGCTTCGGGAAGTCCGTTGAAGTGTCAAAGGAACGAATGGAAAAACTGCGGGAGATGATTGCGGGGGCGTTTGAATAAACCGTGGTAAAGAGGGAACGGACACTCGCGGTATTGCCGGTTCGCCGGGAGCGAAGCGAGTGGACGAACTGCGAGAGTGTCCGAGCCGCCTACACAACATTCTTCCTCAACCCCACCAAATGCCCTACCACCACCAGCGGTACGACCACCGCCGGCAGCAAATTAAACGGTGCTTGCAAAATGCCGATGTTTGGTTGGTCAAACGCAATTTGCTGGAAAGGGAAAGGTGCGGCCAGCACCGCCGTCACGACGATGTTCAGTAATAACAGCAGCCCGACGCCGTGCCAGATTTTGATCAGGCCCGGCGTCACCCATCCTTTCCGGTAGCCGAAGTAAAAGATCAACGGTGCGGTCAGGCCCATTACGATGTCGAAGTTGTTGCCCTCAAACGTCATGATTCGGGGAATCAACCGTTGCAGAAACATGCCGTAAAGCACCAGTTCCACCGGTACGCGGACGAGGTGTATCCAAGTCATTTTAGCAACATCGAAGCCCTTCACGAACTCCCGCCCGTTTCGGCTGAAGAATAACCAGATCACGGCCGCTACCGACGGAAAGAGGTTGAGCAGGAAGCGGGGTGGCAGGCTGGTGGCATCCTTGTAAAACCCCGTTGCCGCAACGCCGAGTTGTACGGCGGCGTAGATCAGCAAGTACATCGCCGCGCGCCCCGGCCGCCGGTGCGCCGCCGTGAACAGGTAAATGGTGAGCAAGACGACGGCGAGGAAGATGATGGCGAGGGGAGACATGCGACGGCGGGGTTTAAGGTAAGATGTGGCGGACGCTGAAAAAGTTGGTTTTGAGGAGAGAGCCTCCGGCCCGATGTTTCCGGCCGGAGGCCCTCCACCCGGTTGATTATTTTACGCCGATCGTAAATTCAAACACCAGCGGCCGCTCCAGCGTCAGCCGGTGCTCGGGGTAGGGGCCGGCGTCGGGCAGCCAGCTGTTGTCGCCGCCCACGCCCGCCTGCCCGTAGTCGAGGTTCAGCGTCAGGTTAGTGGCCGGGGTGAGCTCGTTGGTGTGGGTGGCGGCTTCGAGGGTGGCCTGGGTGTAAGGCCAGAGGCTGAAGTTGAAATCGCCGGTTATGCGGAGGGTGGGGGAGGTGCCGCCGTCCAGCAGCAGGTCACGCACGCCCATCCGGTTACCGTTCTCGGCGGGCTTGATGTAGGGCTCGGTCAGTTGAGCGACGGGGAGCGACCAGCGGCCGAAGCGGGCACCCTGAAAACGATCGGCGTAGGCCTCGGTGGGCCCGCGGCCGAACCACCCGGCGGTAGCGTAGCCGGCGGCGACCTGGGTCCGGACGCCGTAGCGGTAAAGACCGGGGACTTCGGCCGTGCCCGTCCGGCTCAGCTGGTGGCGGACGGTAAGGCGGCCCGCCCCGTCGAACGAAAGCGTCAGTTTTTCCGTAGCACGCCCGTCGAGGTAAGAGCGGGTGAGGAAAAGTAAACTGCCGTTGAAATCCTTTTGCGTCAGCGTCGGCACGGCGTCGCGCCACTCGCGGTATGCTTTGGGCAAACCGGCGGGCTTGTCGTTATCGGTCGGCGCCCGCCAGAAGTTAGGCGTGAGGGGAGCGAGAATAACCGGCCGGTCGTTTAAGGTATAGCTGTTGATGACGCCCGTTTTCGGATCGATGATCACTTCTCCACCGCCGCCACTGAGGTAGATGCCGGTCGGCGTTTCCTGATAGCGTCCACGAACGGGTACAGCCTTTTCGACGGGCGCATCGGCGGCCGCCCGGGGGAACTGCTCAAACGCCACCTCATGCCCCGCCGGCCGGCCGAACTCCGCCGTACGCTGAACGAAGGAAAATTCGAGGTAGCGCGTGCCTTCCGGTACGGCGGGCACACCGAGTTCCCCTAACGTCGTTTGCACCCGCGACCCCGCCCCGATATCCGGAGCGGAACCTCTCCAGATTTGTGTCGAGCCCGCAAGCGAAATGGCTCTTACCACCAGGTCGTATTGGGCCAGCCTGGTGTGCGTGAGCCATGATTTGATCGTGAGTTTTTCCCCGTCGCACGTCACCGAAACCGGCTGAAACGCGTGCTTTACCTCGTAGAGCGCGGGCTGCGGCGTGCGGTCGCTGTACAGCAAACCGTTGGCCAGGAAATTGCCACTGTGAATGGCTTCGCCGTAGTCGCCGCCGTAGGTGAAGTAGGCATTGCCCTTGTCGTCCGTCTCCGCCAGCCCCTGGTCGATCCAGTCCCAGATGAATCCGCCGGCGAAAGCGGGATAAGCGCGAAACATATTGGCGAAAGTATCGAGGTGGCCCGTCGAGTTACCCATCGAGTGGGCGTACTCGCAGTAGATCAGCGGCCGGTCATCATTGGTGGCGAGGATGTCTCGCATCTGTTCTTTCGGCGTATACATGCGGCTGCGTACGTCGACGTAAGCCTGGTCGTTGGCCACGCTGCCGTCGGTAGAAAAGCTGCTGCTCGCCGCGCCTTCGTTGTGCAGCATACGGCTCGGGTCGCGGCCCTTGATCCAGCCCGCCATCGCCCGGTGGTTGGGCCCGGTACCGGCCTCGTTGCCGAGGCTCCAGCTGACGATGCTGGGGTGGTTTTTGTCGCGCTCCACCATCCGTACGGCGCGGTCGAGCATGGCGGTGGCGTACATCGGCAGACCGCTGATCTGGCTGCCGGCTTTATGGGTCTCCAGGTTCGCCTCGTCCATCACGTAGAGCCCGATCGAGTCGGCCAGTTCGTAGAGGTAAGGGTCGTTGGGGTAGTGGCTGCAGCGCAGGGCGTTGAGGTTGAAGGCTTTCATCAGCCGCAGGTCTTCGCGGATCTCGGCGCGGGTGACGGCCTTGCCGTTGGTCGCCGAATGGTCGTGGCGGTTGACGCCGTAAAAGATCACTTCCTTGCCGTTCACTTTGAAGCCCTCGCCGCCCCAGCTCAGGTTGCGGAAACCGACGTTAGTGCCGGTGACGCTGACTACCTTTCCGTTCGCGTCGCGCACGGTGCTGACGAGACGGTAGAGGTTGGGGGTCTCGGCCGTCCACGGGGCGACGCGGGGCACGCTGGCCCGGATGCCGAGGAACCGGTGAACGCCGTACGGATTGCGGTAAGCCCCGGGCGCGTAGTAGTCGGGGATGGGGTTGAGGGAAATGGATTTCGGGACGGGGAAGACCGCGCCGCCCGCCGGGTCGAAAAGCTGGATGTCGAAGGTCCAGTCCTTGACCTTCGCCGGGTTGCGGTAATGCAGCGTGGGCTCGACGCGCAGGATGCCGTTGTTGTATTCATCCACGCCGGCCTGTTTGACGAAGAGATCGGCCAGATAATTAAAGGGCGTGGACCGGACGTAAACTTCACGGTGGAGGCCGCTGAGCCGCCAGTGGTCCTGGTCTTCCAGGTAAGATCCGGAACTGTAGCGGTAGACCTCGGCGTAGACCACGTTGCCGGTGGCTTTAGCCACGTCGGTGATGTCGAATTCGGCGGGCGTGCGGCTGCCTTCGCTGTAGCCGACGTACGCGCCATTGACCCAGACGTGAAACGCGGAGCTGACCGCGCCGAAGTGAATGACCTGACGGTCGCCGGGCCTGAAAGCGTCGATGGAAAAGGTGCGGTGGTAAGCGCCCATCGGGTTGCGGTCGTGCTCCGTTTTGCCGTTCGGGTCAGCGGGAACGAAGGGCGGCGCGACGGGCCGGAAAGGGTATTCCCAATTGGTGTAAATGCGCATGCCGCGGCCCTGCATCTCCCAGTTGCCGGGGACTTTAATAGGTTGAAAATCAGTCAGATCGGTAGGCGGTTGCCCGGTGGCGGAGTTATGACCGTGGGAATAAAATTTGAAATTCCAGGTACCGTCGAGGCTGGTGCGGCCCACCTCGTTTTTGCCTGCTTTGGCGTCGGCCTCCCCGCCGAAGTAGTGCAGCGTAGCGTGCGCGGGCAAACGGTTGACGTTGAAGGTTTGCGGGTTTTGGACGTACCGCGTCTGGGCGCGGACGCAGGTGCAAAGAAAGGTTATAAGGAGCAGGGGAAGGAGCGTGCGGAGGAGCATGAAAGGTTGGTTTGAAAATCGGCCGTGGACGGTACGATCGTAGATCTCACGCGGTAAAATCACGCTCCATTCCACGACGGTTTTTTATTTACGGTTGGGCGTAACGATGTCCGCTCAAAGCAAGCGCGTGCCCGCCCCGATCGCCACTTCGTAAAATTCCGGCGTCTTCCCCCATTCCTTCTCGTAAGCATCGGTCAGGGCCGTCTTCAGGGCCTCGACAATTTCGTCGGGCACGAGGTTGATGGTGCAACCACCGAAGCCGCCGCCCATGATGCGGGAACCGAGCGGCCGGCCCTCCGCGAATGCCGTGGCGGTGGCCTGCAGGAAATCAACCTCCGGGCAGCTGACGTCGTAGTCTTTGCTGAGGCCCCGGTGGGTGGCGTTCAGCAACGCGCCGGCCCGCGCGACGTCGCCCGCCTTAAGGGCGGCGGCCATAGCACGCACGCGTTGGTTTTCCTCAACGACGTAGCGCGCGCGCTTCCGCACGACCGGTGCAATGCTTTCCGTAGTCGCCGAAAGTTGCTCGGGCGTGACCGCGCTCAGGTCGGTCACCTCCGGAAATCGTTGTTGCACGGCGGCCAGGGCCTCCGCGCATTCCCGCACGCGAACGGGGTACTCGCTGCTGCCCAGTTCGTGGGTGACCATCGAGTTGACCAGCAGCCAGGAGTAGCCGGGCAGGTTCGCACTGACGGGCGTGAATTCCAACGTATCGCAGTTGAGCATAATGGGCCCTTCCGCCACGCCGTTGAGACTGGCGAACTGGTCCATGATGCCGGTGGGTACGCCGATGAAGTTGTTACTACTTCGACGGCTCAGGACGGCCAGTTCCGCGCGGGAAAGGCCGGCACCGGTCACTTCGTTGAGCAGGAAGGCCATGCCGCCTTCCAGGGCCGCCGAACTGCTCATTCCCGAACCGCGCGGCACGTTTCCGCCGAAGACGACCTCCATCGCCGGAACTTCGTGGCCCAGCAGTTGAAACTCGTGGATGACGCCCGCCAGGTAATCCACCCACAGCTCGCCGGTCTTGCCGGTTACGGGCAGTGGCAGGTCATGATGAACGCCGAGGTCCACGGCGTGCAACCGCATGGCGTCGTCCTGGATCGGCCGGGCGTAAAACTCGATGCCTTTATCGATCGAGGCGGGCATCACCCAGCCCCCCGTGTAATCCGTATGCTCACCGATGATGTTGATGCGACCGGGGGAGAAAAGGCGGTGAGGGAAGGCGGAGGCGGGGAAGGGGTGGGCGGAGAAGAAGTCTTTGAGATGGGGGAGCATGTGTAGGAGCTAGAAGTTAGGAACCAGAAGTCAGAAGCCAGGAGCCAGGAGCTAGTAGCTAGGCGTGACAACCAGCTCCTAATTCCCAGCTCCTGGCTCCTATTCACTTTCATCCATCGTATGAAAAACGTTGGCGACGTCGTCGTCTTCCTCCAGTTTTTCGATCAGGACGAGTACTTCTTCCACTTCGCTGTCGTCCAGCTTTTTGGTGTGGGTGGGCAGGCGGACGAGTTCGGCCTTGCTGACGTTGATGTCCAGCTTTTCCATGGCGGGCCCGAAGCCGGCGAAGTCTTCAAAGGAAGTAAAGAAAGAAACCTCGTCATCCTCCCGCTCGATGCGGTCGAGGCCGGCGTCGATGAGTTCCAGTTCCAGCTCTTCGATGTCCCTGCCTTTCAGGTCTTCGGCCTTAACGATGAACTGGCCCCGGCGATTGAACATGTAGTCCACCGATCCATTGGTGCCCATGTTGCCGCCGTATTTGCTGAAGGCGTGACGGATGCTGGCAACGGTCCGGTTGTTGTTGTCAGTAGTCGCTTCAACGAAGACGGCGACACCGTGCGGCCCGTAGCCCTCGAAGGTGACTTCCTCATAAGCGGAGGTGTCTTTGTCCGTGGCCCGTTTGATCGCCGCGTCCACGTTGGCCTTGGGCATGTTAACGGCCTTGGCGTTATTGATGGCCAGACGCAGGCGGGGGTTGTAATCGGGGTCAGCCCCGCCTTCTTTGATCGCGATGTTGATCTCACGACCTACTTTGGTGAAGGCTTTGGCCATACCGGCCCAGCGTTTCATTTTTGCCGCTTTGCGGTATTCGAATGCGCGTCCCATATAATATAAATTTTGTTCGGACGGCAAATATAGGAGCTAGGAGCTAGGAGTTAGGAACCGGGAGCTAGAAAGTGCATTTCATAACCACTAGCTCCTGACCACCACCAACCCCGGTACTAACGGATCGAGCACCTCGATCAGCGTCGGAAACATGTCTTCACCGGCTTCCAGGTAGACGTTCAGAAAGTTGTCTTTACGCTCCTGCAGACTATTGCCGGGGAAAAGGGTGGCGCGAAGCTCCCGAATAGTGGCCATCTCGCGCTCGAATTTTGTTTTCTCGATGCGGCGCAGGCGGCTCTCGAACTGGGCGACGATCTTGCGCTGGCGGGTGCCTTCGGCCAGGGCGGCAGCCTCGAGGGTGGGGTCTACGGCGATGGCTTTTTGGGAAATGGACTGGAAAAGGGCGTCGAGCCGCGCCAGTTCATCCGCCAGGCTGAGCGCATTTTTGCTGTGCGCTTCCACGAAATCACGGATGATCAGGTCGTCGTGACGCAGCAGGTCCTTGACGTCGAGCCCGAGTTTATCCAGTTGCTTTTGGCTTTTGGCGTCGACCCAGACGACGGAGTTGCGGCGGATGAGCATCGGAAAATTGAGGCCGAAGGCGGCGAACTGTTCCTTGCGTTCGAGCCAGTAGGCCAGCTCGCCGCCGCCGCCGATGTAGGCGAGGTTAGGGAAGATGAGCTCCTGGAAAAGCGGGCGCATCACCACGTTGGGGCTGAACCGCTCGGGGTGTTCACGGAGGTGTTCGCGCAGTTCGGCTTCCGTCCAGAGATTGGCGGTGTCGAGCGCGCCGTAGCGGCCGTCCTGAAAAACGATGCGGTCGCGGCGGCCGGGGGAGAGGTAGAACAGGTTGATATCCCGCGCGTGCGCCTGACCGGAATAACCGGCGGCGGTGAGTTCGGCCTGGGCTTTTTCTACGAGGGGTTGACTTGCCCGGTCGAAAAGCTCGCGTTCCATGTAAGGCAAAAAAGCGCGCTTGAAGGCCGGGCGGCTGGGGTTGGCGATCACCAGTTCGGTTTCCTTAAAGAGGTCGTGCACGAAAGCAACGGTAGCCTCGCCGTAGGTCGCGTTTTCGGTATACGCCTTATGGATGCGGGGGTACACGTCGAACGGCGTGAAGTCACCACCCAGCAGTTTTTTCAGGGCGCTTAACGCGGGTGCCAGGGTGGTTGTGGACAAGGCCGCTACGGAGCCGCCCGCCTCCGTGTTTTCCCAACGAACCATCTCGCCCCGGACGCGCGCGTGGTTGATCTCGTCGAAGTCGTGGTCCTCCCCACCCATGATGAAGACCGGAACGACGTGGCGTTCGGGGTAAGCCGCGTTGAGCGTCCGGGCGAGGTTGATCGTCGAGCAAATTTTGTATACGAAGTACAGCGGCCCGGTGAACAGGCTCGGTTGATGCGCGGTGATGACGGTAAAACTCCCCGCCTTCAACAAGCTTTGCACCTGCGTCCGCGCCGTATCCGCCTCCTTGAAGCCTTCGTACTGGGCCAGCAGTTCGCGCACCAGCAGTTCCCGGTCCGTCTCGTCCGCCGCTTTGTCGCGCATGACGTCAGCGAAGGCTTCAAGGGTGACGGGGTACTTGAAAAAGGGCTCCAGATCAGGCGCGCCGGTCGCGTAGGCGATGTCGCGTGTAGAAAACTGGGGAACTTCCGGGAAGGGAATACGGTCAATGTGCATGTAGTGTCGCTGGGGGTGGTCAGGCCGGATAACCCCGAGAGCATAGCATAAGTTTAGCTTAAAGAGCGGCCACGGCGATTTTTCGAAAAGTCGTCTTTGCCTGACATAAAAACGCCCCGGCTAAACTCGTCCCGTTCAGGGTTTCGTTAGCCGGGGCGAAGTTTATCGTAAACGGGAGGTGCCTTAACGGGACTCGCTCTTAGTCGCGCGTAACGCGGATGGTGCAGGAGAGGGTAGTGCCTCCTGAGGAAATGGTTTCCCGCAGCGTCAGATCGTCACCGTCGAGGGTCGCGTCCGCCACAAGGGTGATGTCATCTTCCGTAAAGCTGGAATCGAAGTCACAGCCGTCGAAAGGCGCCACACCGTAGGTGGTTGAAGCCGAGCCGAATTCGTCACTTTCTTCGTGGGAAATGATAATGTCCGCTCCACTGGCGATGATGGTAAGTACGGTGGAATCGATGCCTTCTTCACCACAATCGATGACGCCGATGTACGTGCCGGTCCAGTCAGACTGGGTGCAGTTGTTGGCCGGGGTGTCCATATCGTCGTCACCACAGGCGACGAAGGAGAACAGGGCAAGGCAGAAAAAAGCCAATTGATAAAATTTCATTTGTCGTTGTTTTAAGGGGGAATAAATAAGGGGCACAAAGATAGCGGTATTCGATACGGTTTTAGTCTGTATCGAGTACCCTTTTGGCTGATTTGAATACGTTTTTCGAGTTAAGAAGGGCACCCCGCTGAAGAGTCCGTTCCCACAATCGTTCCGGGGGGGGCGGCGGCACGCTACAGCATGTAGCCGGCGGAGATTACCCTGGCGGACCCGGTGCCTCGGAGGAGTAGGACAGTAATCTCATCTGATTTAGTTAAACTTGCAATCCGCAACGTGTTGCGCCTAATTCGAAAATCCAGATCATGTCTAAATACATCCTCTCCCTCGACCAGGGAACGACCTCCTGCCGCGCCATCGTCTTCAGCCATGCCGGCGAAATCGTGGCCACCGCCCAAAAGGAATTCACCCAGATCTTCCCGCAATCCGCCTGGGTCGAGCACGACGCCGACGAAATCTGGAGCACCCAATTCGCCGTAACTCAGGAAGTGCTCGTCAAGGCAAAGATCACCTCGGCCGACATCGCCGCCATCGGCATCACCAACCAGCGGGAAACTACCCTGGTCTGGGATCGTAAAACCGGCGAGCCCGTTTACAACGCCATCGTCTGGCAAGACCGGCGCACGGCCGGTTTCTGCGACGAGCTCAAAGCGCGGGGCCTCGAAGACTACGTGAAGCAAACCACCGGCCTCGTCGTCGATGCCTACTTCAGCGGCACCAAGATCAACTGGATCCTCGACAACGTGGAGGGCGCCCGCGCCCGCGCCGAAGCCGGAGAGCTCGCCTTCGGCACGATGGACAGCTGGCTGGTCTACAAACTCACCGGCGGCGAAGTACACGTCACCGACGTCACCAACGCCGGCCGTACCATGCTCTTCGACATCCGCAACCGGAAGTGGGACGAAAAGCTGATGAAGGAACTCGCCGTCCCCGCCTCCATGCTGCCCGAAGTGAAAAGCTCCAGCGAGGTGTACGGCGAAACGGCCGAGGGCCTGTTCTCCACCCGCATCCCCATCGCCGGCATGGCGGGCGACCAGCACTGCGCCCTCTTCGGCCAGGCCTGTTTCGACGTCGGTCAGGCGAAGAACACCTACGGCACCGGCTGCTTCATGCTGATGAACACGGGCACCGAGGCCGTCGCCTCCGACAACGGCCTGCTGACCACCGTGGCGTGGGAAGTGGACGGCGTGATGGAGTACGCGCTGGAGGGCTCGGTCTTCATCGCCGGCGCGGCCATCCAGTGGCTCCGCGACGGGCTGAAGATCATCGACGAGGCACCCGACAGCGAATTCTACGCCCGCAAGGTGAAAGACTCCGACGGCGTGTACGTCGTGCCCGCTTTCGCTGGCCTCGGCGCGCCGTACTGGGATATGTACGCCCGCGGCGCGATGTTCGGCCTGACGCGCGGAACGACGAAGGCGCACATCGTCCGCGCCACCCTGCAAAGCCTTGCCTACCAGGTGCGCGACGTGCTCGACGCGATGCAAAAGGACCTGGGCGAAGACCTCAAGACCCTGCGCGTCGACGGCGGCGCGTCGAACAACGATTTCCTGATGCAGTTCCAGGCCGACATCCTCGATACGAAGGTGGAGCGGCCGGAAGTGGTGGAAACGACGGCCCTGGGCGCGGCCATGTTCGCCGGCCTCGCCGTCGGCTACTGGACGAAGGACGACCTCAAAAAGACCTGGCAACTGGACCGGCGCTTCGAATCCAAGATGGAAGACGAACGGCGCACCAAGCTGTACGGCGGGTGGCAAAAGGCGGTGAAGCGGAGCATGGCGTGGGAGGAGTAGGAGTAGACCGTTAGAAGTTAGTTCGTTAGTATGTTAGAAGTCAGTGCTCGTCTTGCGTGCATGGCGGATACTAACTTCTAACATACTAACGAACTAACATACTAACTTCTAACAAACTAACTACCCCAGCCACTTCCCCTGAAACTCCGCCCCATCCGTCCGCATTACGAGATCGAGCAGCGCGCCGGGGTCATCGCCCGTGTGCATGAGGTTGGCGTGGGCGTCTTTGAGGAACCGTTCGCCGACCATGTGCCCGAGCAGGGCGGAGAGGTGATCGTAGTAGCCCTTGGTGTTGTACAGGCCGCAGTGCTTTTGGTGGATGCCGAGTTGCGTCCAGGTGAAGACTTCGATGATCTCTTCGAGGGTGCCGATGCCTCCGGGCATGGCGATGAAACCATCGGCCGCGTCGGCCATGGCGAGTTTGCGCTCGTGCATCGTTTCGGTGACGATCAGCTCGGTCAGGCCGGTGTGACCGACTTCCATATCGACGAGAAACTGGGGAATGACGCCGAGGACGCGGCCGCCGAGGCGCAGCACCTCGTCAGCCACCGTGCCCATGAGGCCGACGGAACCGGCACCGTAGACCAGGCGCAGGTCACGCTCGACGATAGCGGCGGCCATAGCTTTGGCGGCGGCAACGTAGACGGGGTCGGCACCGGAGGAGGAGCCGCAGAAGATGGCGATGGAAGGCATGAAGTAAGGGGGTAAGGGAGGAAAGGGGTAAAGGTGCGGAAAACGGACGTATAACGGGTGAGGATTTGCAATCCGAATGTTAGACGGGCATGCTCGTTTAGCATACAGACTGGAATCAGTATCCGGCCACTGGTCCGGAAGCTTTTAGCGATGTCATCCATGCCGCAATTTAAGGGGGCGGGGGACGCGGGTGCAAGGCAAAGAAAAAGGAGCGGGGAGAAGTGGGATACTAAAAAAACAGGCAATCATCTAAAAAAATAGTTGCACGTTTAAATTCTTCGCCATAGCTTTGTGGTATGGAACCATTGACCCGTAAAGAAGAAGAAGTACTGCGCATCCTGTTCAAGTTGGAACGCGCCTTCGTTAAAGACATCATCGCCGAGATGCCCGGTAAGAAGCCGGCGCACAGCACCATCTCCACCTTCGTTAAAAAACTGGAAGACAAGGGCTACGTCGCCCACGAAGATTTCGGAAGTACCTACCGTTACTACCCCGCCATCCCGAAAGAGCAATTTTTTCAGCGCGACATCAAGCGCGTGGTGTCCGACTTTTTCGGGGACAGCCACAAAGCCCTCGTTTCCCACTTCGCGAAGAGCAAAAAACTGAGCCGGGAGGACCTGGAGGATATTCTGAAAATGATCGACGAACAGGAGTAGGAATTAGGAGCTAGGAGACAGGAGTTAGCTCCTAACTCTTAGCTCCAAGCCCCTAACTCCTAGCTCCTAACTTCTAGCTCCTAATCATGACTTTCCTCCTCCCCGCCACCATCCTCCTCTTCGCCGTCTGGCCGGCGTACGCTTTGCTGCTGCGCTACTCGGAGCGGTACGTGCTGAACCGGCTGCTGCTGTTGCTGGCGATGGTTGCCGTTTGCGCGCTGCCCTTCGTGCCCTTCGCCAGCCCGGCGCCCGTAGCGACCGAGACGATCCGGGGCACCATCGAATACGTAGAGCAAGCGACGCAGCCGAGCGTGGAAATCTTGCCCGCCGAGCAAGTCGCTTACAACGGTGATGCGGAAGGAACACCCTACACCGAACCCCGTGGTGACGCCACCGGCGTGACCGTAAACACCTTAAACCTGATTTACTTTGGCGGCGCGGCCGTCCTTTTTCTCGTACTTGGCTTCCGCTTGCTTTTTCTCTTTGTTTTGCACCTGCGCTCGCGCCCGAACGGCGACGGCAGCTACCGGCTGCTGCACCCGGGCGCGCGGCCGGGGCAGGCGTTCACTTTCCTCCATAACGTCTACTTCAGCATCAACGTGCCGGACGGGCCGGACTTCGATCACGTACTGACCCACGAGTGTATCCACGCCCGGCAGGCGCATACGGTGGATATCCTGCTAAGCGAGGTCTTCCTCTGCCTCTTCTGGTTTCACCCCACGGCCTGGTGGCTGCGGAACCAGCTGCGCGCTAACCTTGAATTCCTGGTCGACCACGCCGTCATCAGCGGCGGCGCGAACCGGCGGGATTACCAACTCGCACTGCTGCGGCAGAGCCAGGGCGCGCAGGGCTTGGCCCTCGCCCTGCCGTTCTCCGAGCCCAGCCTGAAAAGCCGTATCGCCCGCCTGACGGGCCTCCCGGAATACCGGGTGATTGCGGTGCTGGCGGCGGTGGCGGTGGTTTTTTGGTTGGGGGTGACGGTACTGGTGGTTAGGGGAACGGTTCCTATGACGGCTGATTACGCTACCCATCAATTGAACCGTCACGGTAAGCCTACCGCTACGGAGTTTCTGTACAGTACCCACTTCGCGCAGCCGCTGCCCGATAAGATTGAATCTTTTGAGCTGCACTTTAAGCGGCTACCTACGACGGATGAATACGTACAAATCAAGTCCATCCTGTCGCACATCCCGCATACGAACTTCAATATCTACCATCCTTGCTACGGGGATGAAGAGAGATACGTGATGCAATTGAGCCATTACCTAAAGCAGGAAGCCGTTTTTAATTCGCCACTTAGCGTTGGTGATCGACTGGCGTACCACTGGACTTTTGTACTGAAAGCGCGGGAGACGGCTAGCGGCATTCCTACTGGTTTGCCTCATAACTCATACGGCTACTTTGAGCCAACGATTAATCAAACCGTCGTCAAAGTGATAAAGACGGAATACGGTTATGAAGGGGTTCGTGATAAAGACCAAAGCCCCGATTATCCTTTAACGATCAACCCTTACGCTAAGTCCATGCAAATCTGGCCGCATCGTCCTGAAATAGCGCAAGAAGAACTGGCGATCTTCATCAACGGGGAACGGTTTCATTTGCTGGAACGGCCCGACACGAAGTACGGTGACGGCATGCAGTACGCCGGGTATGCGGAAAAGGACTTCTGGGTAGCCGTTGAAGGAAAGGAAGACGACCATAATTCTTACCCGCTGGAGATGAGTAGAATGGGACAGCATATCGTCTCGCCGCCCAACGCCCGTATGGCTTGCCTACTGGGTTTGGGGAAGGATACGAAAGGGATGACTCGGAGGTTGCAATTTGCCGCTCCGGAAAAAGTCCGGGAATACCTGGATGCGCTGAATGATCTTCAATTCATGAACGGCGACATAAATAAAAACATATACCTCAACGATCAAGCCATCACGCTTGAGTTGCTGAGAGAACTGAATTTCCCGAGTTTGACCATTATCGACGAAGGCGGTATAAGCGGTCAAGGAAATAAGCCAAGCACCGTACACCTCATCACCGACAGCAGGTGGAGATAAGCCGCCGTCAATAAACACCCATAATTACCAATTAACTCCTGACTCCTAGATTACTGACTCATGTCCACTTACCTCCTTCCCGCCACCATCCTCCTCTTCGCCGTCTGGCCGGCGTACGCTTTGCTGCTGCGCTACTCGGAGCGGTACGTGCTCAACCGGCTGCTGCTGTTGCTGGCGATGGGCGCGGTTGGTGTGCTGCCGTTTTTGTCGTTCGAGAGTCCGGTACCAGTGGCGACGCAA
>ENA-ORXT01002621-ORXT01002621.1-marine-metagenome-genome-assembly--contig:-NODE-2621-length-21216-cov-4.451677_pt1 | contig 21216 bp, 9 predicted proteins | sample MGYA00237868_ERZ511482 | MGnify/ENA metagenome assembly ERZ511482
GGCACCTTCTCAAGAGGGATACGATCAATCACAACGCCGACCGTCTTTAAGCGCCCGGACAGGAACAGCCAAAACGAAACCTCTTCTGGGTAGGCGAGCGTCACGTCCAACAAAACATCCGCGTCCTCCGCGAGGGCTTCGCGAATCGATGCCAAGCCGCCGGCGTGGGCAACTGTCATCTCATCATCAACAGCATCAGCAGCACCCTCGTCGGCCAGTACGTCGGCCAGAGATTGTTGACTGGCTTTTGCCTGGGCCCGCAGCGCCACCAGCCAGTCGACATCGGCGGCACTGGTCGTCTCGTCACCCACCGAGTCGTTCACCAAGTCGTGGTCCTGGTTCACGTCGTGGTCCTGGTCGTGGTGCTGGTCAGCAGTCATACGAGCGATTCCTCGTCGGTGGACGCCTTGGACGAGTTCGAGCGTCGTTCGCTGACGGCCCGAGACCATCCTTGCTTGCGAAGTGTTCGGGGGTTGGCTGCCATTCGTACTCGCTGCAGCACCGAACTCTCTTCGCTGACAGATCTGGACACACCGTCATAGTAGTTCCACGCGCCTGCAGCGTCGGAGGCTTCTGGGGGCTGCGGGTGGAAGGCCGACTTCGCAACGATCCCGGCAAGGTCTTCAAGGTGTTCGGTGCCAGCAGCTCCGAGGTCGCCATGAGCAGTGACTGTTCGGACTGCTTCATTCGGCGTTGCTCGAGACGAGAACGCAACGCCAGCTTCTTCATACCGATCGAGCGTTTCGCGCCACGCCATGGCAACGGACACCGCTGCGTCGTCATGTCGTCGGCGCCGACGTCGACGTGTCGTCTTGACGACGGCGATGACGGCCCCGACGAGCACCGCAAGGATCAGCGCTGAGGCGACGCCGCCGGCAACGAGCACCCCGGTGGCAACACCCGACTCTGCCGGGACCTCGGCTTCCTCTTCTTCTTCTTCCTCGTCCTCCTCGTCCTCGGGCTCTTTGTCCTCGCTCGCAAGAATGTCGGGCGTCGGAGGGATCGGCGGGGGCGGGGGAGGGCTTGGGATAGCGACATCTTCGAATGTTCGGCCCTGTGCCTCAGCGGTTGGTTCGCGACTTCGGTCGGGGGCGACGTCGACGACGACCCATCCGACTTCGGCGACGTCGACTTCGATCCATGCAGTGATGTCAGGCGCCAACACGTCGGCGGCGCCATCGACGTAGCGGCTTTCGGGGATCAGGAACCCGACGACGACCCGGGTGGGGATGTCAGCCACACGCCCGACGAGCGCTGCGGCCGCGGCGTACTGCTCCTCGTAGCCGACGATTCTGTCCGGATCGTCGAGGAACCGGGCGAGACCGAAGTAGGAGTGCCCCGGCAGAGCCGCTGCTGAAGTGTCGTAGAACCCCGTGTCGACGAACCGATCGCGCAAGGCCTCGACCTGCCCCCAGCCGACGTCGACGCCTTCGACGAGGTCGGCGGCAAGATTTCTAATCGCCAGTGGCACGATGTCGCTGTCTTCGATGGCCGGAACCGGCGCGAGGTCCGCTGTAGCGAGCACCGTCGGGGCTGGTGCCGGGTCGTCGGAGACAGACATTGAAATGGTCTGGCCGGTTCTGAGGCCAGCGGGACTCGCAATCGTCCCCGTGACGAGGTTCATACGAAACGCTGGATCTGCGCTCACAGCGTCACTCACCTCAATCGTGGCAGGCACACCGACGAGGGGGATGAACGGCCCACGCAGCGCATCGATCGTGATGGTGAGTTCGGTGTCGGCGGGGCCGTCGACAATGGCGCCGGCGTCTGTGGCGGTGGGCAAGACATTGCCAACAGGCCGGAATTCGGTGACAGCACTGGCGCCGGTGGTGCTTCCAGCGGTCCAGACCGACCCGTCGAAGTCGCCGAGGACGGCGAGAGAGAATCGGGTCGGCGACTGCTCGGAGGCAACGGTGAAAAGTCGGTCTTCGGCCCGCTCAGCGAGCAGATACGACTTGACCTGAGCGAGCGGGCTGGAAACCTGCAACGGGTCCCACGGTGGCTCATTGCGGTCACGAAGATCGAAGCGCTCGTTCGCTTCGGCAAACGGGAGGCGAGGGCCGACGAACGGCGCAAGCCCAGCGATGAGGGCGAGGGCGGCCACCACCCGCACGGTTGACCCGACGACCGCACGAGTAGCTGTCGACTGATCGTCCCGATCGACGTCCAAAGCACGCTCGCCACCGTCGGTCGATCGCAACCATTGCAAGAGCCCGATCGTGAGTGCGATCGTGGCGAGCAGCGCCCCTTGCGTGAGGCCGACGCTGCGGTTCTCGCCGGTCACGAGGACGCTGACCACGAGTGCGATCAGCGGGCCGACCATCGGGAGGCCAGGAATGCTGGTTCGCCGTGAGAGTTCGCAGCCGACGGTGGCTCCGAACCAGGCAAGAACGAACGGGAGCGCAACAAGTTCACCGGTCAACGTGGTTGGTGGGGTCAATGTCAGAATGTCCGCCCATCCTGAGCGCAGACCTTCGAAGAGTGTGGTGAAGGAATTAGGCGTTGGAAGGCCGCCAACGGCAACGGCTCCGAAGATGAGCATGGCAACCGTCGAGAGTGCAATGGTCTCGCCGATCAGCAGACGTCGCCATGCCGAGAGCAGCACGATTCCGGTTGCTCCAGCGGCCCCAATGGCTGCGGGCAGCGCGAACGACCAGTCGGAGAAGGCAGCCCGAAAACCCAACACGGCAACGAATGCCGTGACGCCGACGAGGACGATCTGAGCGGTCGCCGACCGGCTCAGCACCTGCTGCTCGCGGGTCATCGAACCCTCCGCAGCCAGCCGGCGGCGAACGCGTCGAGGTCGGGGGCAGCAATGGTGATCGCTCCCGGGATTGCCATGCTGGGTGCCTCGGCGTGAACGGGTGCGAGCAGCAGGCGCTTCGATCGGCGAAGTCGCGAGGCCACGCCGGCCAACTCTGCGCGCGATGTGCGCCCGGTGACCAGGATCAGGGCAGACGCACCCACCTCGGATCGTGCGAACTCGACCGCTGATCGAGTGAGATCGTCGATTGTGAACGGTGACGTGTCGGTCAGCGTGAGTGCTTGCAGTGCGGTGTCGACTGTTCCGCGGATTCGTTCACCGACAACCGTGGTGTCGCCAACCCGCAGCGACACTGGAAGTTGGCGACGCATCATCGAGGCAACGAGCGATGCAGCGACTGAGACGGCCGTCTCAAAATCCTGTTCGTCGGCCCACGACCCGCTATCAGGGTCGAGCATGACTGCGAGGTGTGGCCGGCGATTGTCGACGTAGTGGCGAACCATCAGCGAACCTGTCTTGGCGGTCGACAGCCAGTGGATGTGGCGTCGATCGTCTCCCATGACGTACGGGCGGATCGCGTGAAACGCGATGTCGCCGGCTGGTGAAGTGTCAGAAGTCGGCCCCTCCAGGTCCTTGGCGAAACCCGCAGGCAGTGGGGAGAGCGCTCGCGAACGCGGGTAGACCCACACCTCGGTTGCGTCGCTCTGCGGGACTCGGCGGCGCAGCAGACCGAGCGGATCGGAGCGGCTCATCACCGCAGGGCCGACGAACATCCGGGATCGACGTTCCGGTGTGATCGAGTAGGTCCCGGCGTGCACTCCTCCGGGCCGCAGTGCCGGCACCGTGATCGTCTCGATGCGAAGCCCGATCTCTTCTTCGAGCTTCACCCGTCGAGAACTGCGTCGCCCTGAGTTCATCGTGTCCAGGTGGACTCGAATGGTCTCTCCGGCTTCGATGCGATCATCTGAGAGCGAACGAGTGACATCGAGGCGGGTCCGCCCGAGAACGAATGGAACGGCAAGGAGCATTGCGAGCAAGCAGCCCGCTGCAACGACCAGCAGTTCGACCCAACCGAGTTGCCAGCCACCGACGTAGGCCCCGACAGCGAGTGCAAAGACAGCAATGCCAGCAGTCGTGACCGGGCCGATCACCTGGCCCTGAGCGCGTCCTGGGCGGCCCGTCTTCATCGGGTCAGTTCGACCGAACAGGCAGTGGAGCGTCGACAGTATCGAGGACCTGTTCGACGAGCGTCGCGGCCTGCGTGCCGCGCAGTTCGGCCTCGGGAGACAGCAGCATGCGATGGGCGAGCGCGGTCGGGGCCATCACCTTGATGTCGTCGACGACGACGAACGAACGGCCTTGAGTCGCAGCAAGCGTGCGGGCCGAGCGGATCAAAGCCAAGCCGCCGCGGGTCGACACGCCGAGCCGCAGTTCGGGCATGGTTCGTGTCGCCGCCGACAGGCGGACCGCGTAGTCGATCAAGGCGTCGTCGACGTGGATGTGCGCAGCGACGTCGATCATGCGTTGAATGTCGCCTGGCTCGATGACCGCAGTCAACTGTTCAGCGGTGGCGCCGTTGGTGACCGACCGGACCGCAGCGACCTCGTCGTCGAGTTCGGGGTAGCCGAGACTCGTGCGAAGCATGAAGCGGTCGAGCTGAGCCTCGGGCAAGCGGTAGGTGCCGTCCTGTTCGATTGGGTTCTGTGTGGCGATCACGACGAACGGGCGCGGCACGTTGTACGTGGTGCTGTCAACGGTGACCTGGCGCTCTTCCATGACTTCGAGGAGCGCTGACTGAGTCTTCGGCGACGCCCTGTTGATCTCATCGGCAAGGACGACGCTGGCGAAGATCGGGCCCTTGCGGAACTCGAAGTCGTTGGTCGACTGGTTGAAAATCACGCCCCCGGTGACATCGGAGGGCAGCAGGTCCGGCGTGAACTGGACGCGCTTCCATTCGAGACCCATCGAGTGAGCGATTGCCTTGGCGAGCGTTGTCTTGCCGGTACCGGGGACGTCTTCGAGGAGGAGGTGCCCTTCGGAAAAGACACAGACCAGAGCCGTGGCGACTTGGTCGCGCTTGCCCTTGATGATGGTGGCAACGCTGTCGAGGGTGGTGTTGAACCAGTAGCTGAACCATTCAGCGTGTTCATCAGTTGCAGTGTTCATGACGCTCGTTTCGCAGGGAGTAAGGGAATCGGGAATCAGGAAAGTGAGACGGTCGGACAGCGGACGCGCCAATCAGGGATTGAACGGGAACGCACTCGAATAGTGATACTCCCCTGGGTCGGTGCCGCGATAGTTGATGAAGACCTGGATTCGTCGGCCGGCCCAGCTGGTGGAGCACGCCGCTCCGGAGCTCAGATTTCCCGACGAGCTGGTCGTGATCACCCCCCATCCCCACCACAGAGAAGCGTGCTGACCTTCGATGAGGCAGCCCATGCTGTACTGCGCGTTCGGGCGGAGGCCGGAAGCACTGACGCCGATGAAGCGGCAATCAGGACCGTTGCCTCCGGGGTCAATGTCAGGACCTTGGTCGCACTCGGTACTGAACCCGCCGACCGATGCATTGACTGACACGGGCGGTCGGATTGTTCCGGTCGCGCTGTTCGAGTAGCCCGAACAACCCAGCACGTTGCAGGCACGAACTCTCCCGACGTATGGCTGGTAACTGTATCCGCTCGTGAAGTCCCGGGAAGTCGACGAGGTCGTGACGATGTAGGAGGGTTCGATCGGGTTGACCCAAGTGACCACATACTCGAACCCTGGCGTGTCGAAGGCCGGCACAGAGTTCCAGTTCCACCGGACTCGGCCGGTGCTCTCGCTGGCGATGAAGCCGCTTGGTGTCGACGGCGGACCAAACGTGCGCTCGGGCACCTCCCCGCTCCAGGCGCCACACCCGACGTCGTTGCACGCCTGAGTCCGCAAGCCGTAGACGGTGTTGGGAGCCAGCGCGCTCCGGACACCGTTCTGGCGGGCGGCGCCAGGCGATGAGGACATGGTTGCCGTCTCGACCGAGCCGCCGGTGACCTGGATGTTGTAACTCGTGATGGCCGCACCGTTGTTGTCGGGTTTGTCGAAGTCGAACTCGAGGGTGCCGCTGACGCCGTCGTTGGGAATTGCGGCATCGACGTTGAGGCCCGTCGGAGCGAATGGCGGGCCAGCGGGAATGATCGCCACGGATGCGGGGCTCGGTGCTCCGGCGCCCTCGGAGTTCGTTGCGATGACCCGGAAGGTGTAGCTCGTGCCGTTGCTGAGACCGTCGAAATTGAGCGAAGTACTTCCTGCGGGAGCGGACCGGGTGAGGCCGGTACCAACCGCTTCGATCGTGTACCCGGTGATCGTGCAGCCGTTGTCGTTTGGAGCTGCCCACGTGAGAGCGACGCTTCCGTCGCCGCGCGTTGCGCCTGGAGCGGCGGCGGCGAGCGGGGCGCCGCACGGCTTGACGGCAACAGACCAGGCCGACCACGCCGACCAGTCGGCGTCGCGGTTGCGGGAGCGGACGCGGTAGCGCTGTTCGACACCGTTGGGCAGGTCGGCCCAGGTGTAACTGCGGGTCGGCCAGGGGACGAACGTGCCGGGATCGGATTGCATCTCGAGTTGATACTGCAGGACCGGGTCGCCGTTGAGCACGGGCTGCTGCCAGTCCAGCGTGAGGAACTGATCTCCCCGGGCGACAGCGATCGCCGGAGCAGCGTCGGGCTCGCGCAGTGGATGCTCGGTGGTCGACCATGGAGAGCTGTCGGAGTTGCCGGCTTCATTGACGGCGGTGACCCGGAAGCGGTAGGCGGTGCCGTTGGTCAGGCCGGTCCAGCGGTAGTTGGTGACGCCGATCTTGTCGACCGGTGCAGCGTTGGAACCGCCGCCGATCTCGAGGACGTACTCCGAAACGATGGTGCCTTCGTTCACGGGCTCGGCCCAGCTCACGTTCAGTTCGCCGTCGCCGAACTGGATGGTCGGTGCGCCGGGGCGGCCCGGCTGCGTGTCGGGGGTGACGGGGGCCGATGGCTCGGACCATTCGCCCCAGCCTGCAGCGTTGTGTGCCCGAACCACGAACGTGATGGGGACGCCGTTCTCGAGTGTCTCGAAGGAAGCAGAGCTGGCGGGTCCGAGTGTGAGTGTCGTTCCAGGAGTGGGCTGGACTTCGAACTCGTCGATCGGACCGCCATTCGGCGCTGGCTGGTCCCAGGTCACGGTGGCTCGGGCGTTGTCGGCCTCGGCGACGGGTGTCGGGACGATGCCGGGCAACCCGATGACGTCGACACTGATGGTGCCCGAACTCTGCCCGGCAGCGGTGGCTCGGGCATCTTCGACGCGATAGACCAGATTGGCGGTTCCGGAGAACCCAGCAACTGCGAGGAATGAGACGGTTCCGGCCTCGGCATCGAAGGTCACGTTGCCGATCGACTCTGTCGAGCCAGCCGAGATGATGGTCAGTCCCTCGCCGACGAAATCGACGTCGTTGACCAGGACGTCCACGGTGACTTCGACACCTTCGGTTGTCTCAGCGGTGTCGGGTCGAGTTGTCGGGGCTTCGACTGACGACTCGACCACGGTGATCGAAATTGAGCCCGAGGCTTCGAGGCCTGCGGAGTCGGTCACCCAGTATTCGATCGTGCCCGCTTCCCCTGCGTCGTCGATCTCGGTTTCGACGGCAACCGTGTCGTCAGCGAAGTCGACATTGTCGATGCTGACCTCGCCAAGACTGAACGACAGCGTGTCGCCGGTGGGGAGGTCTTCGTCGTCGGCGAGCGCGACCAAGGAGATCGAGCCGGTGGTGCCAGCCTCGATCTCGAGGGTGCTGTCGAGTGCAACCGGTGCGACATTCTCCTTCGGGAGCACGGTGATCGAGACGGGAATCGACACGACGTGGCCACGCTTGTCGTCAGCGGTGAGAGCGAACCCTGCCACGCCGGCGAATTCAGGGTCCGGAGTAAACACCACGTCGAGCTGATTCGCCGTCGAGACCTGGACATCGACAGACCCTCCTTGCGTGTTCTGGCAGCAGGCAAAGAAGAGCTCGTCGTCATCAGGGTCGGTTGCCAACGGGGCCAACGACAGCGCTATTGGTTCCTCGTACGGTGTCTCGAACTCGCCGTTAGTCGTGGTCGGAGCAAGGTTCTCTGCGGTAATGACGGTGACGAAGGCGAAGGCGGTCAGCCCATCGGCGTCGGTGATCGTGTAGCGATGAATCTCTGTCTCGGTGCCGGCGGTGAAGACGAGCGAACCGGGAACAGCGCCCGCCCGGCCGCTGCCGTCGCTGCGCACCGTGAGCTCGCTGACGGGCCCGTCCGGGTCGGTGTCATTGCCGAGAACTGCGACTTCGACTTGCTCGCCCTCCTTGATCGGACCAACGGTGTCGTCGTTCGCAACGGGAGCGACGGGCTGAACGGCTTGCACCACCTCGATGAGGACGAGGGCGCTCGACTCGCCTCCGCGTCCATCGGAAATGGTGTACGAGACGGTGACTTCCACCGTGGGACGTTCGATCGCGCCGGGAGGCCTGAACGTGATCGATGCGTCGTCGGAGACGATCGCATCTCCGCCGCTGGTCGATGTGATCGTGATCGAATCGCTGTCCGGGTCGGAGTCGTTACTGAGTACGAAGAGCTGCGTCGGATCCGCTCCGGCGAGCACGGTGAAGCGGTCGTCGCGAGCGGTTGGCGGCCGGTTCTCGCCCTCGTCCGGGAGGACTCCGACGAGGACATCGCCCACCGAAGCGGCGCCGAACGGGTCGACGACCACGTACCGGAAGCGGTCGGTTCCGGCGGAGCCTGGGGTCGGAACGTAGAGAATCGTGCCGTCCTCGGTGATGGTTGCCGTACCGCCAGAAGGTTGAGCCGCAATCGACTGGATGCCGATGACATCGCCGTCGGGATCCGAATCGTTGGCGAGCACGTCGATGACCGTGGCGACGCCGTCGCGGGTGCGTGCGACGTCGGCGCGGGTGATCGGTGGGCGGTTCGCCGTGTCGGCGGGAACGATCCGGACGTCGATGAAACTCGGCGAACGGTTGCCGGCTTCGTCGATGGCCTCGTAGGCGAAACTGAACCCGGAGATGATGTCGTCGGGCAGCGTGACGAGGATATCCTGTTCGTTCCCACCGATGCGGATGCCGATTCCGTCGACCTCGGAATGTCGGGCAACTCGCAGCGACCCCCCCTCTGGGTCGAAATCGTTCAGGAGCACGTTGACTGCGCCAGTTCGTCCTGGACGCAACTCGACGACATCGCGCTGTACGACCGGAGGCTGGTCGGCGCCATTTCGGTCAGCAACTGCGATTCGGATCAAGCCGCTGACCGGCTCGCCCAACCCGTCGGTGATCTCGTAGCGCAGCGTCAGTCTGTCGGGGGCGTCGGCGCTGATGGTGATGTCGAAGGCGCTTTCGCGGACCAGTTCGAGCGTCGCGAACTCACTGTCGTCCCAGCCGGAGATCGACAGCACATCACCGTCCGGATCGAAGTCGTTCGTGAGTACGTAGGTGGTCACCGTTTCCCCGCGAGCGCCGACGAGTTCGTCGATCACGGCAACCGGCGGACGGTTCTCCTCGGTCTTGTCGACGATGATGCGCACCAGCGCCGAGTCCTGCTGCTGGGAATCGATGATCGTGTAGCGAATGATGTAGTCGCCTGGTTCGTCGGCGAGAAAGAAGAGTTGACCATCGGGCGAGAGGTCGATCTGCGGGGCCGTGTCCGCGGCACTGATGAGCTCGGGTTCGGCAGCAATGCTGATCGCGTCGCCATCGGGGTCGGTGTCGTTGCGCAGGAGGTTGACCGTGACCGGCTGACCGGCAGTCGTGGTGGCACTGTCGTTTCGAGCATCGGGCGGTGTGTTGGAGTCGTCGAGACGAATCGCGACTCGGAGGGTGCCCTGGGCCGTCGCTCCGAAGGAGTCGGCGACGGTGTAACTGATGTTGATCGTGCGCTCCTCGCTGGAAGCATCGGGCACGTAGGTGACTTGGCCGGCGTCATCGAAGCTGACTGATCCGACTTCAGCGTCGACCGCGGCGAGCACCACCGGGTCGCCATCGGGATCGCTGTCATTCAGTAAGACGTTGACGGCAGCTGATGCACCGGCGCGGGCAGTGACGACGTCCGTGACAGCGATCGGGGGGCGGTTCTCGTTGGTCAACGGGTCGATCATCAGGACTTCGATGTCGGCGCTGGCCTGTCCGCCACGGCCGTCGCTGATCGTGTAGGTGACGTTGATCGGTCGGGTGTCGCCGGGACGCGGAGTGACCTGCACCTGACGGCGGTCGCCCGTGATGATGACCGCTGAGCCCTCGGGGCCGCTCGTGACGTCAGTGACCAGGATGACGTCGCCGTCAGGATCCTCGTCGTTCTGCAGGACGTCGACGAGGACTGGGGTGTCGACTCGAGTTGCTGATTCGTCGTCGCGCGCCACGGGGGGCTCGTTCTCGTCGTCTTCGTCGATCTCGTCGGCGCGGATGACAGCGGCGTCATCGGCGTCGGGGTTCTCACGTTGCTCGGTTGCGCCGTCGCTGGCATCGTCGGACTCGTCGCCTTCACCCTCATCGCTGGCGAGGGCGGCGCCCCAGTCATCGATGCGGTCGAGGTTCTTGCTTTCGTCGACCAGCCAGAGATCGCCGGCGCGGAGGTCGTTGATCCAGATGTGGCCATTGATCAGACGGAGCCGGAGGCTGTCGTCGTTGGCGGCCCGAATAGGACGATCGAGGACAGCGGCTCCGTCGCAAGCAATCGTGAGCGATACCGGGTCGGTGGCGAGCACGTAGGTGCATCCGTCGTGAAAGATCGGACGCTTCGGCGCGGAGCCGGTGAACGTCCCGGCAGGAACGACGCTCGGCTCGTCGTCGTCGAGTTGCAGTGAGAAGATGGTGTTGTCGCCTCCGAGGGTGATCACGGGTTCACCAGGCAGCGACGGCTGAGCGAGGGCGACGACGTCTCCGAGTGCGATCGGGTCGTTCAGCTCGTTCATTTCGTCGTCGAGCACGAAGAGCGCACCGCTCGAGGACACGATGAGGCCGTCGGCGCCGGCCGCTCCCAGAGCGACGACCTCACCGTCTACTGCTGATGCATCGATGACGTCGAGTGATTCGGTTCTACCGCCAGGGCGATGCCGGAACAATTGGGAACCGGCCGCCTCCATCGCAAAAATCGTTCCGAACCGATCGACGTCGACGAGACCGTCGCCGTCTCCTTCGATGAGCGGTGCGTCGGTGTCGAGATCGCCGATCTCCGCCAATCGAGTCAGGCTGAGTCGCCAGACTCGCAACGGTGAGGCCGACCACAGTACGGCGTCGTCACCAGCCACCTTGATCTCGACGCCGTCGGGAAGCACGAGTTCGTTGCGCTTCTGGTACGTGCGCGCATCGATCAGGGTCATCACGCGAGTCGAGCGGTTGTTGACCAGCACGGTCTGGCCAGTCTGTTCGATGTCGATCGAGTCGCCCGGGGACGCAAGGACCACAGCGCCTGAGATCTCTCCGACCGCACGGTTGACGTGACCGATAGCTCCCTCGGAACGGTTGACCAGCCAAGCCCCGCCATCGTTGGTCTCAGGGCGGATCGTGCGCTGTCCTTCAGCTTGCACGGCCGCGTACACCACGCCGAGCACGAGCGCGACCACAACAGCGATGACCACTGATTCGCGGGCGGCACGAGCCTTCTTCACAGCACGCCCTACGCCGAGTGCGGCTTCGTTTGGAAGCGCTCTGCAGCCATGATCCGCATTCTAGAGATGTTCGGCGATGGAACTGGGCGGGGACAACTCCCCAGCGCAGCCGAGGAGCCCCAAACGACACACGCTGTGACCGACTTCGGCTCTACCGACGGCCCGCCGCACGCTACGGTCCTGATGGTTGCAGCCCAGGTTGTCCTTTGCAGCTTTACCACGCCTCGGGGTTCAACGATCTCCGCCCGACTCGCAGCCACCCGCCAACATGCCCCCCGACAGCTTCCGCTCGCCCGACGCCAACACCGTTGGTCCGCGAATCGACGGGTTCGACCTCCACGAACGGATCGGTTCAGGCGGATTCTCCACGGTGTATCGAGCCACCGAGACGAAAATGGGCAGAGATGTGGCGGTGAAGGTGTTGCACGCCGACTTCTCCACCGAAGCCGACCAGCGCGTGTTCGAACGTGAGTGCAAGGCGCTGGGGCTGCTGGCCAGACATCCGAACATCGTGACGGTCTACAGCGCCACGATGACCACTGACGGCCGAGCCTGCATTGTCATGGAGTTGTATGCCGAGACCCTGCGTGATCGACTCGAGGCCGGACCGCTGGACGCTGCTGCGGTCCTCGACATCGGTGTCAAGATCGCCGGCGCGTTACAAGTGGCGCACGATGGTGGCGTCTTACATCGCGACATCAAACCGCACAACATATTCATGTCCGAATACGGCGAACCTGCGCTCGGCGACTTCGGCATCTCGTCGGTCGACGATGAACGCAGTATTTCCGCAGCGAGCGGCCTGTCGGTGGCCTATGCGGCACCCGAAGTTCTCGAAGACTCAGCGGCAACCGCTTCGTCGGACGTGTACTCGCTTGCTGCGACGCTGTTCCACCTCGCTGAAGGAACAGCGCCGTTCGCCTCGCCGCAGCTCAGGACGACCGTCAAGCGAATCCTCACTGAAGCACCGCCCGGTATGTCCGTGCCCGGAGCGTTGCCGCCTGGCTTCGACGACATCCTGCGTCGGAATCTCGCAAAGGACCCGATGGACCGGGATCCAGATGCCCGCGAGTTCGGCAACGCCCTTCGGGCAGTGCAGGCGGCCAGCGGGTTGGCCGCGAACCCGGTGGCACAAGTGCGCCATCGCAACGCCGGTGGCGCTCATGTCGCAAGTGCGCCCGACTCCGACGCCGACGGCGAAACCACGGTGGCGCGTCGAGGACGTGGGAAGCCCACGGATGCAACTCCGGCAGACCCGTCGCCGCGAACTGTCAACGAACCGAACGTCGAGCCCGAACCTGATCCGTCGGTCGACACCGGGTCAGCCGATTCACTCGATGCCGGGGAGCTCACGGTCGTGCGCTCACGAGTTCGCACGGGTGAGGGCGGCAGTGCGCCTCAGCCCAGGACGGAGTCGGTTGCCGAGGGGTCGAGTCGCGGCAGCGCCGCGATCAGCCTTGCGGCGCTTGCGCTGTTGGGCGCAGCCGGACTGGGCGTGATGGCGACGAGGAGTGATTCAGGCCAAGAGCCGGTGACCACCGGTCTTGGTGGCGTGGGCGACGATGCCACGGTCGACGGCGAAGTGTTCTTCGAGTTCGTCGATCCTCCTGCCGACCTGACGGCGATCGTGCTCGACGACGGGACGGTCGAACTGTCTTTCGAAAGCGTCCGCAATGCGATTGGGTACGAAGCGGAGTCGCGTGCGCCGTCTGACCTGCAGGGCGAGATTCGTCGTGAGTTCACGGAGGCGTCATCTGGGTCGGTCATCGCCACAGGACTCGCTGCCGAAGAAGCGCCTTGTTGGGTGGTGCGTTCGATCGGAACCGGTCGGCGGTCGCTCGACACACCGCTGGTCTGCGTCGACCGATGAGTGCTCCGAGCTGACCAGCGGGCGAGATGACGGCCCAACGAGCGTCTTGAACACTTGTTCGCCCTTCGTGTCCCGCCGGTAGAGTCAGTCGTCCATGGTTGCAAGTACCTCCGCCCCCGCTGCCCGTTCCAAGAAGTCCGCTGCGAACAAGACCACCGCGAACAAGTCCGCTGCGAACAAGACCACTGGGAACAACGCCACTGCGAACAAGATTGCGGAGAAGCCGGGAGCGAAAGGGTCGACCGCAAAGAAGTCGTCGTCTGGTTCGACCTCGGCGCCCCGCAAGCGGACCAATGCGCGTGACGAACCGAAGATCATCGTGCGCGGCGCCCGTGAGCACAACCTGAAGAATGTCAGCGTCGAGATGCCACGGGACAAGCTCGTCGTGTTCACCGGGCTGTCCGGATCGGGCAAGTCGTCACTCGCCTTCGACACGATCTATGCAGAGGGGCAACGTCGCTACGTCGAGTCCTTGAGCGCTTACGCACGCCAGTTCCTCGGGCAGATGGACCCGCCCGATGTCGACATGATCGAAGGCCTGTCGCCTGCGATCTCCATCGACCAGAAATCCGGTTCGCGTAACCCGCGCTCCACGGTTGGCACGATCACCGAGGTCTACAACGCGCTTCGCTTGCTCTACGCCCGCATCGGCATCCAGCACTGTCCCAACGACGGCACCCGGCTCCAGCGCCAGACGCCCCAGCAGATCGTCGACCGGATCATGGCGATGGACGACGGCATGCGATTCCAGGTGCTCGCACCGGTGGTGCGTGGCCGAAAGGGCGAGTACGACACCCTGCTCGAAGACATGTCTGGGCAGGGCTACGTGCGTGCCCGGATCGACGGCGAAACGGTCGACATCGACGAGTTCCTCAAGCGCGACGAGCGCCTTGCCAAGTACGAGAACCACAAGATCGAGATCGTCGTCGATCGCTTGGTGCTGAAGGAAGGCATCGAGCGTCGCCTCACCGAGTCGCTCGAGCAGGCACTGAATCTGGCCGAGGGTGTTGCCGAGATCGAGATCGTGCCGCGTGCGGGTGCCGACGGCAAGACGGCTGAGCCCGAGATGATCACGTTCAGCCAGCACCTGGCGTGCGATGTGTGCGGTACCTCCTACGACGAGCCAGCTGACCGCAACTTCTCCTTCAACTCTCCGTACGGCGCTTGCGCGACGTGCGACGGTCTCGGCACCACCTACGAGGTCGATCCCGAACTCGTCATTCCAGACGTCGACGCGTCGCTGTCGGAGGGGGCCATCGCTCCGTGGCGCAGCGCACACACCCAGTACTTCACACGGATGCTCGAGTCGGTCGCCAACGTCAACGAGATCGACCTCGATGCGCCGTGGCACACGCTCACCGCCAAGCAGCACAAGCTGATCTTGCACGGGGTCAAGGGCAAGATGACCGTCAAGTACAAGAATCGATACGGCCGCTCGAGGTCGTACTCGACGGAGTACGAGGGCGTCATTCCGTGGATTCGTCGCCGTCACGAGGGCAGCGACAGCGAGTGGGCCCGCGAGCAGTACGAGGGCTACATGCGCCTCGTCGCCTGCTCGAAGTGCGGGGGAGCGCGCCTCAAACCGGCATCGCTCGCGGTGACGATCAACGACAAGAACATCTCCGAAGTCAGTGACATGTCGATCGAAGACTCGGCCGAGTTTCTCGGATCACTCGTGCTGAGCGATCGCGACAGCATGATCGCCGAGCGAGTGATGAAGCAGATCAACGAGCGGCTCGGTTTCCTGCTCGATGTCGGCTTGGACTACCTCACGCTGTCGCGGCCCGCTGGCACGCTCGCTGGCGGCGAGGCGCAACGCATCCGGCTGGCATCCCAGATCGGTTCTGGCCTCGTCGGCACGCTGTACGTGCTCGACGAGCCGTCGATCGGGCTCCACCAGCGCGACAACCGCCGCCTGATCGACACGTTGCTCCGGCTGCGTGACCTCGGCAACACCGTCATCGTCGTCGAGCACGACGAAGACACGATCAACGAGGCCGACTGGATCATCGACATCGGCCCAGGGGCCGGCGAGCACGGCGGCGAAGTCGTCTACGCAGGTCCGGTCAAGGGCATCGGCAAGGCGAAGAACTCGATCACGGGCCAGTACCTGACGGGCAAGAAGAAGATCCCGGTTCCCGAGGCCCGCCGCCCGCGTGGCGCGACAGAGGTCGAGATCTTCGGTGCCCGCGAGAACAACCTTGCGAACATCGATGTCAAGATCCCACTCGGCAATTTCGTCGCCATCACCGGTGTGTCCGGCTCGGGCAAGTCATCGCTCATCCGCGACATCTTCCTGCCGGTGCTGATGCAGAAGATCTACAAGTCGAAGACCCCGTCGGGCAAGCACAAGAAGATCACGGGCATCGAGCAGCTCGACAAGGTGATCGACATGGACCAGTCACCGATCGGCCGGACGCCGCGCTCTAACGCTGCCACATACACCGGCGTGTTCGACAAGATCCGCAAACTGTTCGCACAGACCAACGAGGCCAAGGTCCGCGGCTATCAGCCCGGCCGATTCAGCTTCAACGTCAAGGGTGGTCGCTGCGAGTCGTGTTCCGGTGACGGCACGATCAAGATCGAGATGAACTTCCTGCCGGACGTGTACGTTCCGTGCGAGGTGTGCCACGGAGCACGCTTCAATCGCGACACGCTGGACATCGAGTTCAAGGGCAAGAACATCGCCGACGTGCTGGACATGCCAGTCGCCGAGGCGGTCGACTTCTTTGCCAATCAGCCGGGTATCGCTCGCTACATGGAGACGCTGATGGACGTCGGTCTCGGCTACGTCCGCCTCGGCCAGTCCGCGCCGACGCTGTCGGGTGGCGAGGCGCAACGCGTGAAGCTCGCCACGGAGTTGGCGAAACGTTCCACGGGCCACACGATCTACTTGCTCGACGAGCCGACCACTGGCCTGCACTTCGAAGACGTCGGTCGCCTACTCACCGTGCTCCAGCGCTTGGTCGACCAGGGCAACACGGTGCTGGTGATCGAGCACAATCTCGACGTCATCAAGACCGCTGACTGGATCATCGACCTCGGCCCGAACGGCGGCAACGGTGGTGGCCAGATCGTCGGCGAAGGCACCCCGGAGGACATTGCGAAGATCTCGGCGAGCTTCACGGGCCAATTCCTCGGGCCACTCCTGTAGAACGGGGGCCGATGGATTCCGCAGGGCGAACCACGATCAGGGTCGAGGGCTACCAGCACTTCACGCGGATCGGTGCGGGTGGTTTCTCCTCGGTGTATCGCGCCGAGCAGGCCGGGCTCGGCCGGCAGGTCGCCGTCAAGGTGCTGCACACCGACCTCGAGTCGACCGCTGAGCAACAGACCTTCGAACGCGAATGCCGTGCGCTCGGATTGCTGTCGAGGCACCCGAACATCGTCACCGTGTACCACGACGCGGTGACCGACGATGGGCGTCGTTGCATCGTCATGGAGCTCTACCACGGGACCGTCCGCGAACTCCTCGCTGGCGAAGGCAGGCGTCCTGTCGGCGAGGTGTTGCAGCTCGGGGTGAAGATCGGCTCAGCGCTGCAGGTCGCACACGATGCAGGTGTGCTGCATCGAGACGTCAAGCCACACAACATCTTGCTGTCCGACTACGGCGAGCCGGCGCTGAGTGACTTCGGCATCTCGGTCATCGACGTCGAGCGAAGCGTGTCCGCTGCGAGTGGGCTCTCACTCGCGTACGCCTCGCCCGAAGCCCTGGACGGTCGACGCGCAACGCGTGCGTCGGACATCTACTCACTCGGAACGACACTGTTCCACCTCCTCGAGGGTGAGCCGCCGTTCGCGTCACCTCGCATGGAAGCGACGTTGACCAAGATCATGACCGAGGAGCCGCCCGAGCTGAGCCGTGACGATGTCACCGAGTCGCTGCGCGCAGTGCTGCGATCGTGCCTCGCCAAGTCGCCCGGTGATCGCCCGGTGAGCGCCGGTGCGTTGGTGGCTTCGCTCCGCGAGATCGAAGCTGAGTCGGGGTTTGCTCGGACGACCATTCCGCAGCGCCGCCAGGACCGGGCGCTGACGATCAACGCCGACGGCGACGAGCCGACGGTGGGTGGACCGGGCGATGCGGTCGTCGCAGCACGTGGGAACAGCCCGAGCGGACGCGGCGAGGCGTGGCGGCCGAACAGCGAGACGTCGGCCCCGTCGAACCCGTTGCTGTGGCCGCCCGGATGGTCGCCCTGGAACTCGGCGGATGATCACACCGTCGTGCGAGCGCGACGAACGGAAGCCGCCTCTGTGGACGAGGTGCCTGCGATGGCGGTACGGTCGGGCCGTCGCAAAATGGTCCTCGTCCTGGGTGTGGCGGCCACACTCGCAGTAGGCGCTGCACTGTATTTCCTTCTCTGAGTCGACGATCTCCCGCCTCTGACGGGGATAACCGTCAACTTCGCGAGGCCTGCCTGGGTTTGCGTATCTGGCAGGCTGAACGAGTGACGACTCTCGACAGCGCGAAGACCGAGCAGCCGTCGGCCGAGCGCGCAGCGCTGCAGCGTCGCACGCTCAACTCGCTCCGCTTGGCGCAGGTACCGGGTCAAGCGGCTGTGGCCGGAATGGTCGCGGTCGTCACGCTGTTGGCCAGCGACCTACTCGGGTCCGATCGCTTGGCAGGGATCGGGACTGCGTCGTTCACGCTCGGCGCTGCCTTCACGATGGTGCCGCTCGCAGCGTTCATGCGCCGTCGCGGCCGCCGCCCCGGAATGGTCGGGGCGCTGCTGATCGGTGCGGCGGGATCGGCGATCGCTGCGACTGGCGGACAACTCCGCTTCTTCCCCCTCTTCGTGGCTGGCATGATTCTCTTCGGTGCCGGCCAGGCATCGACCCTCCAAGGGCGGTACGTCGCTGCTGACCTCGCCGAGCCGGACCATCAGGCAACGGCGATCGCTGCAATCGTGTGGATCGGTGCGTTGGGCGCAGTGTTCGGACCCTTGCTCACACCGTTCGAAAAGGCAATGGCGGGGCGCGTCGGTCTGGACGAGCTGGTCGGCCCGTTCGTATTCGCGACGCTCATGTTCCTGATCGCCGCCGGCGTCGTGTGGGTCCGTCTGCGACCTGATCCGCTCGAGGTCGCCGGTGGCATCGACCCGCGCGCTAAGCGCGTCCGGCCGATCAAGCAGGTCCGCGCCTCGATCGGCGTGATCGCTCAGTCGTCGGGCGCCAAGCTCGGTCTCGCAGCGATGGCGATCTCCCAAGCGGTGATGGTTGGCGTGATGACGATGACGCCACCGCACATGAAGGACCACGACCACGCTGACCTGTCCGCCTTCGTGATCGCCGTACACATCGTCGGCATGTACGGGCTCGCACCGATCGTGGGACGAGCAATCGAACGAATCGGACGCGTGAAGTCGATCCAGATCGGCGCTGTGATTCTCGGTGTGGGAACCCTGTCGACCGTCCTGGCCGGGTACGTCCCGGCACTGATGTTCATCGGCCTCTTCTTCCTTGGACTCGGATGGAACATCGGCCTGATTGCCGGCTCGACGTTGTTGACCACGTCGGTGCCGGCATCGTCCAAGGTCGAGGTACAGGGGACATCCGACCTGACCATGAGTCTGTGTGGCGCCCTCGCAGCGTTCAGTTCGGGTTTCGTCAAGCAGTCGTTCGGCTTCCACCTGCTGGCCAACGCCGCAGCAGTGCTTGCCGGCTGCCTCCTCGTCTACGCCTGGCTCATCGCTGCCCGCGATCGAGCGGCCCCCATCCGACCCGCCTGATTCCAGCAGCCCCATGAATTCGACCTGCGGTCGGGCCGCCGATCACAGCGCTTGCCTTCGAGCGGTCGTCAGCCGACGAACAACTCGGTCAACGGTGGCGTTCATCGGAGCATCGGGATGATTGCTGCTTGATCCGATGAACCCGACCCGACAGCGGGGTATTCGTCGGATCACCGCCGTGTTGGGCGGCGGGAGATCAGGAGTTGCGGAGGCGTTTGCTCAGCTCGTTGAGGCGCTTCTTCTCGCCAGCACTGAGGGAATCCATGCCGTTCGCGCCGATCTTGTCGAGCAGGCCGTCGAGCTCGGCTTGATCAGCGGGGGACGGACCCACCGGAGGGGCCGTCGGCGCCGGCGCGTTCTGCCAAGGACCGTCGACGACCTTCGCGCCGCCGGAGGGCTTCGAGCGCTTCTGCCTGGGCGCCTTGCGACGCTTCGGTGAGCTGTTCGAGCCACTCGAACCCGATCCGACGCCGGCAAGATCGATATGCGGGATGGGCCAGCCGGTGGCCAACCCGAGCGACCGGCCGGCCACGAGCGCAATGGCGATCCCGATCAGCATGAACAGCAGTGCACCGTTGGCCCGTGCGCCGGCGTACTGGAGGAAGCGCAGGCCCGAGAACACAGCGGCGACCGCCCACAGTGGGACGACTTCGAACCACTTCACGCCGGGGTAGGTGGCCGCGTAGACCCAGATGCCGCCGAGGAAGAGGGCGCTGAGACCGAGGTCTGCGCTCTTGAAGTCGAGTTCGCTGCTCAGCGCTCCGAGCAGACTCAGGCAGACCGCCGGGATGATGGTGGTCGCAAGCACCCACGCCAGAAACTTGTTCCGACCGAACAGTGCTTCGACCTGCTGGCCGAACACCCAGAAGAACACGACACCGAGCAGCGGAAAGAAGTCCGGTGGTTCGGCGATCGGCCAGGTGACGATGCGCCAGACCTGGAAGTCGCGGACTGCAGGTGCCGAGAAGATCAGCTTCGCGAACAGTTGCACGCTGGCGCCGTAGACGAACATGCTTGCGATGGCCAGCGAGCAGATGATGTCCGTCGTGGTCATGTCGTACTTGCCGACTCGGAACCAGCCGTCGTTGGGGCGGCGGCGGAACATCGCTTGGAAGTAGTCGGACATCGGCGACCACGGTACCTGCCCAGATCGAGCCAGACCCGGCATGTCGGAACAGGTGTCGCAAGATTGGCCGAAACGCGCCATGCCTGTCGCGCTGGTCGGTCGGGCACAATGGGGCTGTGATCAAGCGTCCACCTGCAGGCACGATCCCGGAGGCACCGGGGTCGTACCAGTTCAAAGATGGCAACGGTCGCGTGATCTACGTCGGCAAAGCGTCAAACCTGCGCCAGCGACTCTCGAACTACTTCCAGAACCCGCGGAACATGCACCCGCGCACCGCCCAAATGGTGGCGACTGCGACCTCGGTCGAGTGGATACAAGTTCGCAACGACGTCGAAGCCTTGATGCTCGAATACAACCTGATCAAGGAGCATCGCCCCCGGTTCAACGTCCGATTGATCGACGACAAGAGCTACCCCTACTTGGCGGTCACACTCGGCGACGAGTGGCCCCGCCCGCAGGTGATGCGAGGCAAGAAGCGCAAAGGCACCCGTTACTTCGGTCCCTACGCACACGCCTATGCCATTCGAGACACCCTCGATCAACTGCTACGAACCTTCCCCGTTCGCACCTGCACCAACAACAAGTTCAATCGTCACGAGAAGCTCGGCAAGCCATGCCTGCTGTTCCACATCGAGAAGTGCTCAGGGCCCTGCGTCGGCGAGGTGTCGAAGGCCGATTACGACGTGATGGTCGACGATCTCTGCCGATTCCTCGATGGCGACACAGACTTTGTGCTCGAAAAGCTCGACACGGAGATGCACGCGGCGGCCGAAGCACTCGAATTCGAACAAGCGGCCCGCGTTCGAGACCGCATCTCGACGGTGAACAAGGCGGTCGCCAAACAGCAGATGGTGGCCGACAGCCACGAGGACATCGATGCTGTCGGCATCGCCGACGATGAACTCGAAGCGTTGGTCTTTGTGTTCATGGTTCGCCGTGGCCGAGTGGTTGGCCGCCGCCGGTTGTCGGTACGCGCAGGGGCGTCTGTTCCCGGGAGCATTGGCGTCGGACCAGGTCTCAGACCTTGTATGGGCCAGTCGACGATCGGGCGTTCCGCTGCGCTCGTGAGTCTGGGCGGGTC
>ENA-ORXT01002622-ORXT01002622.1-marine-metagenome-genome-assembly--contig:-NODE-2622-length-21214-cov-27.215310_pt1 | contig 21214 bp, 16 predicted proteins | sample MGYA00237868_ERZ511482 | MGnify/ENA metagenome assembly ERZ511482
GGTAGGTCTTTAACCTTGACAGCAGTATAACGCGCCATCCCCGGTTTTAACTTCATTTAAATATTTTATGATTAAAGAGCATAATTTGCTATAAAAATTACAAAAATGAAAGGAATGCTTACACATTTATTTATTCCCTAACTTTTGTTTTGCAAACCTAAAGGATTGTAGTGGAAATGCGGCCGAGCGAAGCGAGGCCGTATTGCAACGAAAAGCGGGAGTAAAGTTGGTACAGGTAAAACTGTTTCGTTTCAAATATTACAAATTAGCTTATGCGTTAAATTTGAGCAAGCTGTTTGAGTTATAAACCAATTAATCAAAAAATTATTGACGATAGTTATTTTGTTTGCAGTTTAGTATAGGTCAACTAAAGCCACCAATTTAGTATTTTGCTGGCTCAACGCGCAGGCCAATATCTAAAATTTCGGTAACTGGTTCGTAGCGCATGCCTTGTTTTATTTCTATTAAATATTTACCGGTTTGTGGCATTTTTGCCTTGGGTTGTATTAATATTTCGTTAGTTTTAATATTGCTAAAACCTTTTCCATACCAACGCCCTGTTTTATCAGCTATTGGTAAATTTACATTTTGGTTTTGCGAGGTTTTATCAGGAAAAGTTGTGTTTATGTTAACCCAAAAATTTTGATATTCAAAGTTGTTGGTATGTCGCACCATCACATACAAATCATAATATTGTAAAGTGTCTGTTATTTCAAACTCAAAGGGCACTATAGTTTTGTAAAACCATTGCTCTTCGGGTATCTTTTCATACTTTTCATATAATATGGAAGGTTTGCAAGCAAAAAATAGTAATAAGCTTGCAAAACAAAACCAATATTTTAGGCTCATTATTTTATTACTTGTTGTTATTGTTTAAGTTTTTATTTTGTTGTTTTATTTTATTGCTATTCGACTTGTTAGTTGGTTGTTGTTTAGGTTTGTTAGTGTTGGTATTTGGTTTGCCAGTTGGTCGTTTTTTTTGCTGATTTGGTTTATTACTATTCGTTTTGGGCTTATTAGCAGGTTGTTGGTTTGGGTTATTTGTATTTGATTTCGATTTATTGTTTGTATTCTGTTTTTGTTGATTTGATTTATTACTATTTGTTTTGGGTTTACTTGTTGGTTGTTGTTTTTTTTGATTTGATTTATTGTTATTTGTTTTGCTTGTTGGTTTTTGAGATCTATTATTATTATGTGAATTTCCTGTTTTTTTATTAGTATTATTTTTTGGCCGTTGTTTGCGTCGTTGTTTACGCTTGTTTCTTCTGGTGGTGCGCTCTAATGTTTCTAAAGTTAATACTCCCGAACCATCTTCTAATGTATCTTCTCTCACTACTTTTTCATCTTCTTCCGTTTGTTCTGGCATTAATGATTCTGGCAGTTCTCCCTTTTTATTAGCCTCTAAAACCTCCTTAACTCTATCAATAGTTAGTTTATGCAATTGAGGTTCACCTTTAAAACCATACCACATTAAGCCTTTAAAAATATCTGTTTTAAAAAGTTTGGCATCTCCTGCAGCAACTTTCAAATAGTCGGCATTTTTAGGAAAATATTGTAGCGCATCTAAATAACTATCTAACTCATAGTTAAGGCAACATTTCAACCTACCGCATTGCCCACTTAACTTACTTTGGTTTATTGCTAAATTTTGATACCGGGCAGCAGTAGTACTTACCGATTTAAAGTTGTTTAACCAAGTTGAACAACATAACTCTCTGCCACAAGGCCCAATACCACCAATTTTACCAGCTTCTTGTCGGGCACCAATTTGTCGCATTTCAATTTTCACTTTAAAGTTATAAGCATATTGCTTAATTAAGTCTCTAAAGTCAACTCTTCCATCTGCTATGTAATAAAACGTAGCTTTTTTACCATCAGCCTGATATTCTACCTGACCAATTTTCATATTTAATTTCAAATCACGTGCAATTACCCTGGCTTTTACCATAGTTTGCTGTTCCAGATTTTTCGCCTCAATCATCTTTTCAAGATCACGATCTTGAGCAGGTCTTAAAACACGTTGCAGTTCATTTTTAGCAGTCCTTACTTTCTTTTTCTTCATTTGAAGGGTCACCAACTCTCCACGCAAACTAACCTGGCCTAAATCATAACCCGTTTTACTTTCAACAATTACCCAGTCTTGCTTATCATAATGTCTACTGCTATCATTTCTAAAGTAGTCTTTTCTGCTACCGTTATTAAAAGTTATTTCATATAAATTATCGTTTTCGTTAAAACCAATTGGCAAATCTGCCAACCAATTATGTGTATTCATTCTATTACAGCCACCCGTACCACAATTTCCATTACTATTGCAACCGGCAGGTGCATCATTATTACCAATTTTTTTGGCAGCACATCCTGTACATCCCATAATGTTTATTTAAAAAATAGAAACTTACTATTAAGACAGTATGATTTCTAAGTATTGCTAATTAGCAAAATATCTAATTGTAAATTTTTTGTGTAAAGATGGCAATATAACTTTTTTAGTTTTAACAATGCTACAATATTTTGTAATAAAAAATAAAACTGTCACACTTATCTCATTTTTGCCAATAAAAATGTTAACAACTTTGTTACTTATTGGCTAATGGTTTGTTTTGTAAAATTTATTTAATACTTTTATCCTTCAATTTTCATTAAGAAATATAATTTATAATTAAACAAATAACAATTAACAACAGATTATGAAACAAATTTTACTTGTACTTACATTATTATTTTCAGTTGCGCTTATGGCAGGTAACTTAAATAATAACAAAGAAAAAATTAAAAACGAAAAAATTAAAAAGACGAACGTGCTTGAGAATATTGGGGCTGACGTTAGCACAGCAGCAAAAACCGAAAATACCATTATTTTAACAGGGCTAAATCTTAAAGCACCAGTAGGTACTGTAGTTGGTACAACCACGTACGATTTACAAACAAATACTGGTATGGGTAGAAGAGTAGCAACTCACCCAAGTGGTAGATGGAGTTATTTTGGTTGGACACAAGGTAAAGATTATACAGCTGGTGCGCCAAACAGAGGTACCGGTTATAGCGTATATGATAGAAATGTAGGTACTTTTCCACCTCCGCCAACAAGCAGAATTGAACCTACTACCAGAACAGGTTGGCCAACCATTGGTTTTAACAAGGGTCGCCAATTTTCAATTACACATTCTGGTTCACAAGGCATGATGTTTACTTGGAGACCAGGTAATAATGAATTAAACGATTGGAACGAGATAGTTGTTGGTGAACAAGTAAATGATTTAGATGGTGTATGGGTAAGAGCCGCAACAAATGGTTCAAACATTTATGCCATAATTGGTAGATTAGACGGTTCTTTTGGTGGAGTAGACGGAGGCCTGAATTTTATTAAAAGTTCAGATAACGGTGACAATTGGGAAAGTACAGGTGCTTTAGAAGCAGATTATAACAACAGCTATCCTAGTGGCATGACTGCAGATGCTTATCAGATTGATGCATCAGATGAAGCTGTTTGTGTCTTGTATGGTGTTGGACTTACCCCAATTTCGCTATACAAATCTACCAATGAAGGTGATACCTGGGCAAAAACTATTATTCAAAACAATAGCAATCCAACAGTTCGTAATTTAAGTGATGATCCTAATGTTCCAAATTTTACTGTAGATCCATTTTTCGCAAGTGATGGTGGTAATACGCTTATTTTTGATAGTACTGGTAAACTACACGTTGTTTATAGCTCAAGAATTCATTTTAACATTGCTTCTAACGATGTAGATGGTACTTACTATCCACTTAGAGAAGCTTCAACAATGTTTTACTGGAATGAAGATTTAGCAGCACCTGTTAATATTGGTAAAGCCAATTTGTTTGATGGTGATGGCGATGGCAGATTAGGTAGTGCTATATTAAAAGCAGTTGAGGATGGCCTTTCCGAAGAAAATGGATTAGGTGGTTTTCCTTTTTATTCTAATATGATAGCACATCCACAATTAGGTATTGATGCTGAAGATAATTTATATCTTTCTTATACTGCTATGGTTGATGGTCATTATGCTCCAGATAGTATAGGTTTCACTACTCGTATTAATGCAAACGATCCGGATACTACTTTATACGCTCAATTTCCTTCTCAAAGCATACCAATGTCAGATGTATTTATGCTTAAATCAACTGATGGTGGAACTACCTGGCAAGGCCCTTTAAACGTTACTAATTCGGCCGATACAGAAGAAGCATACCCTTCAATAGCCAGAAACATTGGAGACACAATTATGTTATTATATCAACACGATCCATTACCAGGTACTTTTTTACAAATTCCACAAAGTAATGCTACAGTTAATGAAATAGCAGTTGTAAAAGTTCTTCCAGAAGATATTAGTGATGCTGCTGCACCACCAGATTCTGAACCAATGTTAACAGTATATTCTACAAGTTATATTTTACCAGTTAACTGTGGTATTGATAAAGATTTATTTTTAAAAGAAAACTCTTGGGTACTTGATTACCCAGAAGGTTTACTTGATTCTGAAATAAAAATTTGGGAAGGTGATGGTGTGCCTGATTTTAGCATTGTTGATACTACTTTAATAGTTGGTATTTATGCAGAAGATGCTGCTGGTAATAAATCAGATACTATTCAGGTTTCTGTACAAATGATTGCTGATGAGACTGCGCCGGAAATTGTAATTGATAACGAATGTCAAGAATTTGATGTACTAAAAGATAGCGATTGGACAACACCTGCGGTTAGAGTAATTGATTTAGTTGAGTTTACAAATGATGGCGTAACTACTATTGAAGATAGTGGATGCGATATTTCTGAAAACTTAACTGTTGATGATACTGTTGATCCAACTACTGTTGGTTCTTATACTGTAACTTATAACGTTACCGATTTTTCGGGTAATTCTGGCAGTTTAGTATTAAATGTAAATGTAATTGAAACAGATGATGTTGGCCCAGTTGTTGAAGCAATTAATTTACCAGAAGAAATTGGCTTAAACCAACCTGTTAACACTAACGCCTGGGCCTTTATAGCAAAAGATAATGTTGATTGCACTAACGTAACTATAGATGTTGAAGGTGTTGATGCTGTAGATAATGAAACTATTGGAGATTATGTAATAACTGTTACCGCTACAGATCAATCAAACAATACAACAATGGAAACTTTTACCGTAAGCGTTGTTGATAAAGATGCTCCTGAAATAATACTTAATGGTGCATATACTATTATGATAACTGATCCGGGAACTTGCGGAGATGATGGCCTTTTTGATATGAACGATGATCCGTGGGTTGTTGCTACCGATGAAGTAGATGGAGATGTAACTGCTAATGTTGTTGCTACTTACAATTATGGTTCTGGTATTGATTGTGCGGTTAACAATCAATATTTTATTACTTATACTGTTACAGATGCAGCGGGTAACGAAGCTGATGCTGAAAGATTAGTTATAGTAGATGTTGATACCGGTATTGAAGACAATCCTATTTACGATTTTGTGAATATTTTCCCTAATCCAACAAAAGGAATGTTATCAATTGAAACGCAAAATTTAGTAGTTAATGAAATTACCGTGTACAATGTAATTGGTAAAAATGTATTAACACTTACTCAAAATGAGTTAAGAGCTACAAATAAAATAGATTTAAACAACCAACCAGAAGGTATTTATATGGTTAGTATTAATACTAATGAAGGTGCTGTTACCAAAAAAATTACCATTAGCAGAAAATAATTTATTTAACTAATAAAATAATTTTATTACAAAACCCGCTGCATTTAGCAGCGGGTTTTTTTATTTTTATAAATTACAACAAATGCAGTTAAGCTATTGGGAGTGGAAAACCTATTTTAAACAAATTGACGTAGCCATTATTGGTAGTGGAATTGTTGGCCTGTCCGCAGCTTTGCATCTAAAAAAAAACAAACCAAATATAAACGTGGTGGTGTTTGAAAGAGGAGCATTACCCACCGGCGCCAGTACCAAAAATGCCGGCTTTGCTTGCTTTGGCAGCACAACCGAATTGTTACACGATTTAGAACATAGCTCAGAAAATGAAGTTTTTGAATTAGTAAAGATGCGTTGGAAAGGTTTAACCAAACTACGTAAAACAATTGGCGACCAAAATTTAAAATATAAAAGCTATGGCAGCTATGAGTTATTTACAACTAATGATAAGGAAGCTTACCAAAAAAGCATACACAAACTAAGCTACCTCAACAAAAATATTGAACGCACTATTGGCATAAAAAATACTTTTAGTGTGGCTGATGTTATTAGTAAATTTGGTTTCAATAAAGTAAAACATTTACTATATAACAAACACGAAGGCCAAATTGATACAGGCGCTATGATGCACCAACTAATTCAACTTTGTTTAATAAACAATATTAAAATAATTAACGGAATAAATATACATTCGTATAATACAGAAAATAACAAAGTAACATTACACACCAAAAATGGAACGGTATTTAACACTAAAAATTTAATAATTGCTACCAATGGTTTCACCAAAAACTTACTACCCAATATTAAAGTAAACCCAGCTCGCAACCAAGTATTAATTACCAAACCAATTAAAAATTTAGCAATAAAAGGTTGCTTTCATTACAACAAAGGCTATGTTTATTTTAGAAATATTGATGATAGAATTTTGTTAGGTGGCGGTAGAAATTTATTTATTAAACAAGAAACTACCAACGAGTTTAAACTTACCAAAAACATACAAAATTACCTTTTGCAGCTTTTAAATGAAGTTGTTTTACCCAACCAACCTTTTGAAATAGAACAATGGTGGAGCGGTATTTTAGGTATACACATAAGCAAAATGCCCATTGTTAAAGAAGTGGAACACAACGTAGTTTTGGCAGTTCGCTTAGGCGGTATGGGTATTGCAATAGGTAGTTTAATTGGTGAACAGGCAGCTAATTTAATCATTAAATAAAATCTGTTTTTTTAAATGAAACTACCAATAAGAAAATTTAACTAAACTTTTAGTTGAATACAATTTTAGTTGATTTATATTTGCATCATAGCATTTTAAATTAATTAATAATAAAACAAAAAAAGATGAAATTTAAATTTTTATTTGTTGCAGCTTTAGCCCTAATGGTTGGCTTACAAGCTTGCAACCAAGCTTCTAACAAAGTAAAAGAAAGTACTAAAAATGCAGCTGAAAGCACTAAAAAAGCTGCTAACAATGCTGTTGATGCAGTATCAAACGCAGCTAATAATGCGGCAGCTACAGCAGCAGATGCAATTGATCCGGATCAACCAACTACAACTGTTAGCTGGGATAAGGAAGAGCACGATTTTGGTAACATTAACGAAGGTGATAAAGTAAATACTTCATTTACATTTACTAATACAGGTAATGAGCCTTTAATTATTAGTAGTGCAAAAGGTAGCTGCGGTTGTACGGTACCAAAATGGCCAAAAGAACCAATTGCTCCAGGAGGAACTGGCTCTATTGATGTTGAATTTAACAGTAAAAACAAGCCAGGTCGTCAAACTAAAACAGTTACTATACAGGCAAATACAGATCCGAACCCAATTCGTTTAAAAATTAAAGCAGAGGTTGCAAAAGATCCTAATGCACCAGATAAAAATGCATCTTCAGCACAACCAATACAAGTACAACCTTCTACCCAAGGCGGTAAATAAGTAGTACTTAAAAAATAATTTTATAAAGGGTGTCAATTAATTTTGATACCCTTTTTTTATTGTTCGAAATATTTTGCTTCTAAAAAACTAAAATATTTTTGCTCGCAAATAATAACGTGATCTAATATTTTAATATTAAATACTGCACCTGCTTGCATCATTTTTTTTGTAAAACGAACATCTTCTGCACTTGCCCTTAGCTTACCGCTTGGGTGGTTATGCACAATTACCAAACTGGTAGCATACAACTCCAAAGCTCTTTTTAAAATTAAACGAACATCGGTTGCCGAAACAGAAATACCGCCTACCGAATGTCTTTCGGTAGCCAAAATAGTACTGTTACTGTTCAGATATATCATCCAAACTTCTTCGTGGCTCAAATTACCAATTACAGGTTGCATTAGAGTAAAAGTATCACCTGGTACTTGAATTTTTTTTCTTTCTGCCGCTTTTTCATGTTGCCGCCGCCTGCTTAATTCTACTGCTGCAATTATAGTAATGGCCTTAGCTTCACCAATACCTTTAAATTTTTGAAGATCGTTTAAACTGCATTTAGCTAATTGATTAATACTATTATTATAACTCGAAAATATTCTTTTAGCCAACTCAACAGCCGACTCGTTTCTACTACCAGAGCCTAATAAAATAGCCAACAGCTCAGCTGTGCTTAAACTTTCTCTACCCTTTATTAGTAGCTTTTCTCTTGGGCGATCATCTTCTGCCCAATTTTTAATACTTGTATTTTCCAAAATTGATAGGTGAGTTAAATTTCTTTGTTATCAAATATTCTTCCATATTGTGCCACTTTTTTTGAGATGGCTTGCTCGCCGCTTCTAAACTTAGCTAAAGCTTCAACATCTTTATTAAAATAATAAATGAGCTTTATCAAAACTCCAAATTTTTCGTTTACCTCCATCCCGTTTATTAAAAAGCCTGCTTTTAACTTTGGTATAATTACCGCATTGTTTGTAGTAGCATGTTTGCTAAGTATTTTTTGATAACCTTTTTCTTTCACCTTATGTAAAATTAGTTGTAAAATTTTAGTGTACAAACCCTTTCTTCTATGTGCTTCAAAAATGCTGGTATTATGCATATAATATTCATCTGGATCGGTTTGGCAGCCAGTTGCCCAACCTACTAAATCTTCATTTTGCATAATAAAGTAGTTTAGGCGGTATGCTTCTTTTTGTACTTTATAAAGTAAATCTAATTTGGCAATTTCGGTTTTATTATACATTTTTTGCGTGTTAAAATCAACTGTATTATTAAATACTGTAGCTCTATGAGCCCTAAATTCTTTAAAAAAAGTAGTTGTATCTACTTCAACTGCATAGTAATTTTCTAATAACGGAATATGAACGTTCATTTTTTAGTTTAAATATAATAAGCATTTGCCAAAATTTAACTATAAATCAAATGTTAACTATTAATACCTTTGCTTTAATGTTTCAACTCATTTTTAAAAAAAGTTATTAGTTTTAAAATATTGAATTTAATTTTAGAAAAAAACGGAGATATATTACTATCCAAACATCCCGAATTGGGTAAACGTTTTAAATTGTTAGATCGGTTAAGAGGCAATGGTATTGGTACTACCAAACTTCATTATGTAAATGGTGTTGCTGTTTTTGATGAGTTACAGCTGCTCAATCAAGATACTGCTTTTGTAAATTTTGAACCTACTACGCAAGGTTTTATTCTTCATTTTAACAAAACCAACCGTATTAGAGCTTATGGTATTCCATTTCAAAAAATAAAAACTATAAGCATTAAAAGGCAACAAGTGAAAGCTAAAACCTCCATATTTGAGATGCAACAAGGCACTTTATGCATTGAAACAAACACCATTTTAATTAATATTAACATTCCAATTAGAAAAATTGAAAAAGTAATTCTTTTTTTTGAAACCTATTTATTGCAAGATCAATTAGTAATTTTGTAAGCGACATTAATTCATTTAAAAATAAATAAATATTATGGGATTATTTTCTTTTGTAAAAAACGCCGGCGCAAAATTGTTTGGTAAAAAAAAGCCAGTTCAACAAGCACAAACACAAGCCGCACCAGAACCAGTTGAATTAACTGATGATCAAAAAGCAAACGAGCTAATAGCTGCTATACAAAACCACGGCATACCAATTGATAGCTTATATGTAGCCGTAGAGGGAGACTTAGCAACCGTTGCTGGTGATTGTGAAAACCAGTCGGACAGAGAAAGGATAATTTTGATTTGTGGTAATGTAGAAGGCATTGGCCAAGTAGAAGACAAAATTAGAATTACTGTAGAAGAACCAGAAGCGCAGTTTCATACAGTAGTAAGCGGCGATAGCCTTTCAAAAATTGCAAAAGTTTATTATGGCAACGCTATGAAATATCCGGTAATTTTTGAAGCTAACAAACCAATGTTAACAGATGTTGATAAAATTTACCCAGGACAAGTATTGCGTATTCCGCCAATAGTTTAAATATTAAAGCTGGTGACAAAATCAGCCTTTTTATAAAATAGTGCCACAATTTATTTATTAAGTTGTGGCACTTTTTGTTAGCCATTCAGTCTAATTATTATTGTATGATTAAAATTGGTAACATTTTATTACAACCTTTAGCTATTGATGCTGCTGATGAAGTATTTGCTTTATTTAGCAACTCAAAAGTTATATCAGGTTATGATAACCCACCAATTGAAGCCAAAGAAACGGCTATGGTTTTTACTTACCGTATAATAAAAGGTAGTAATGCTATTTGGAAAATTAGCCTTGCTAAAAAACCACAAGAATTAATTGGTATATGCGCTTTACATAATTATAATGCTAATAAAAGAACTATTGAAATTGGAGGTACTTTATTACCAGCTTACTGGAATAAAAACATAATGGCTATTGCATTAGAGCGTATTATTAAATACGCATTAGCTAATTTTAATTTAAAAAAAATTGGAGCAAAAACAGGTCCAACCAACATACAAGCTATTAGGTTGGTAAGTAAATTAGGCTTTGTAAAAAGTAAGGTAACGGTAAACGAAACTGAATTAGAATTGAATGTAGATAAAAAAGCAATAATTGAACAAGCGGCAAATTACTTAACAAAAGGAGAGATAATACTTAGCCCAACAGATACAATTTGGGGACTTAGTTGTAATGCGTTATTACCAACTTCTATTGAAAAAATTGATCGTATTAAAAATCGCCCTGCTACAAAAACTTATATAGTTTTAATTAAAGATTTTAAAGATCTAAGCAATTATGTTTCGGTAAGTGCAGACAAAGTAAATACCTTATTAAAAGATAGAAAAAAACCTACTACCATTATATATCCGCTAAAAAACAAATTGCTACAACATTTAGCACATAGTGATCATACATTAGCTATCAGAATTCCTCAAAAAGGATTTATTGCTACTCTTTTGCAACAAATCAACTTTCCAATAGTTTCTACTTCGGCCAATTTAAGCGGTGAAGTTGCCCCAATTAGTTTTAGTACGATAAATAGTGTAGTTAGAAATGCGGTAGATTATATTATTCCACCAGTTATGGATACAGAAGGTAGCGCAAAAGCATCTTCTATTATAAAAATATTAGGCAATGATGAAGTGAACGTAATTAGAGAATAATAAATTTATGGCAATCGCTTTTAACCAAAAGTATTATCTTAGTAATCTTAAAAGTATTTAATGACAGCTCAATCAGAAAAAAAATTAGTTGCAGAAGTATTAAAATCACCAGCCGCATACAGGGTGCTTAATAAAGTACAAGATAAGTTGCAACAAGAAAAACAAAAGAGAAATACTTTTTACGAAACGGTAACAGAAAAAGAGAAAGCAGAGTTTATAAATGGAGAGATAGTTATACATTCTCCGGTAATGAAATTTCATAATGAAATTAATTTAAATATATACACAATTATAAATACTCAAGTTGTTGAACACAATCTTGGTTTTGTTGGTGTAGAAAAAATATTAATTCAGCTTACCCGAAATGATTATGAACCCGACCTTTGTTATTTTGATAAAACCAAAGCAGCTGCCTTTACTAAAAATCAAATGTTTTTTCCTGTACCAAATATGATTGTAGAAGTATTATCAAAAAGTACCGAAAAAAGAGATAGAGGAATTAAGTTTGAAGATTATCAAAACCACGGCGTGCAAGAATACTGGATAGTTGACCCAAATAAAGAAACTGTAGAGCAATACGTTAATGATAATGGTACGTTTGATCTTCGTTTAAAATCTAATACCGGTAAAATAAAATCAACTACTATTAGTAATTTTCAAATACCTATTGAAGCTATTTTTAACAGAGCTTTAGCTCACCAGTTTGTTAAAGAAATAATGGGTAATACCTAATGTAAATTAATGCCTTAGAATTTTAAAACCTGGCCAATATTTTACTTACACTTTTTGCCAATTTTATATCTGATGTGGCAAAGTTCTCTAAATCTTTCTGTAAATTTTTATACTTTGCTATAATTTTAAAGTCAAATTTTTCTAATTGTTGCAAGCAAAACCGACGTAATTTAATATTGTCGTTTTCATTAAAAATAATGCTTTTTGTATATTGGTAGAATTGTGGTTTTGCTTTGTCTGCAAATACTTCTGCTGCCTTTAGGCGCACTTTTATGTCTTCATTGGTATTGTCTAACAATTGCAACAAAGTAGTTCTGGCTGGTGGATATTCGGCAATTAAGGGTAACATTCCAATTTTAATTTCTTCACTTTTGGTGTTTTGTAAAACGCTATGCATACTTGGGTAAAGTTGAGGGCGTATATTACGGCTTAGTATTGGAAAAACGTCTTTCAAAGCAAACTTGCTATAATCGTTTGTTTTTAAAATATTAATTAAGGTTTTGGCAGCTTCTGGGTCGTTTTTTTCTGCTAAATCTTTAAGTATTTGGCGATAGGCTTCTTTACTTTGAGTGGTTAATAAGCCATCGCGCATAGCTTGCAAATAGCCAGATCGCTTTTGTTGCAACAATTGCGAACTATAAGACATTGTTTTTAAAGCATACAATACAGCCGGTTTAAAGCTATCATCTTTACCTCTTATAACAGAAAACATGTATTGTAGCATATCCAAATCTTCGCCGCTCTTTTTATATATTTTTTTAATGGCAGCCTCTCGCAAGCGCAAATGTTCTTTTGGGTTTTGAACTATTTTTTTGAATAGTTTATATTCATCTGGTTTGGTAATGCTCTTGTCCAATTTAAGTAAGGCTTCCATACGCTTTTCTACCGTTTGGTTCGTGTTATTTAAAATCGCTTTTTTTCCTTGCGGTTTTTTGTTCTTTTTATTTTTGGGTTTTGATGCTTTAGCGTTGCTATTTTTATTTGAAGTATTTTTCTTTTCTCCCTTTATTTTTTTTTGATCTTCTTTTTTTGTGGTTTGATTTACTCTTTCTTTTTTAACTACTTCATTGTTGGTTTTAGAACTACTGGTTTTGTTGTTATCGCTAACACATCCTACCAAAAAAAATAAAATTACCAACAGTTGAAAAAGTTGTTTAAATAATGCCATAGCTGCAATATAAAAAAAGGCCACCAAATTGGCAGCCTTTGTATATTTTGTTTTGTGTTAATACTTTTGTAGTCTAATAACTTATGGAGCACAAATGCTTTGAGAGCAAGTCTGGACAAATTTCGGAAAACTTATTTTTTACTTCTTGTATTTGCTCTAATTTCTTGGTCTATTTTTGAAAAAAATAAGCCTCTTTTAAAGTGTTATACGAACCATTATCAGCTAACATTATTATCTTATCATTGTCAATGCAAATATTTGAAACAGCCATATTACTGCTGTATTTTAACTCTTTAATCTTTTTCCACCCATTTGAAGTTCTTTCATAAAGTATAGCCTTTTTTTCATCATTATAAACAAGTGCATAATTACCATACAAACTGGATACCTTCAAAACATAGGTATATGAATTAATTGCTGAAAAAGATGTGTCTAAAATAAAATCTATTCCATTCCAATAATAAACGTATCCATCTATCAGTATGTAGTCTCCATAAATATTAATACTGCCACCAAAGTACCGATAATCCGTTGATCTAATTGCTTTTTGCTCTATCCAGGAATTGTTTACTTTTCTGAATATATATACAGATCCAAAATCATTACCAGTCCCAGGGCCAAGTCCAATATCTGCAACAATTGCAAATTCTCCTGAAATTGAAACATTGATTCCAAAAAGGGAAGGTGTACTGAAATTATTAGGGCTAAGTTTAGCTTCAAGATTCCAAACATTTCCTAATTTTTGATAGATGTAAGCATATCCTACGTAACCATAATAATTGAAATCAACAATAGTAGAGCCAATAATAAGTTGGTTGTCTTTAATGTCAACAGAACTTCCGAAATTCTCCTCTTGTGCATCAGTAGGTAAAAGCTGCTCCTGTAATACCCAGCTATCTCCCTGTTTTTGATAAATATAAACCTTATTATTTGACCCTACTGCAATGTAGTCATTTGATATACTAACAGATTTTCCAAATTGACTACCATTTGAAACATTATTTCCTTTTAGTTCAAATTGTTTTATCCATCTACTTCCATTCCATTTATAAACTAAGGCTAAACCTGGATTATTATTAAGTCCACTTGCACCAAAAACTGCATAGTCTCCTGAAATATCAACTGCCTGTAAGCCATTTTTAGTGATATCACTTTCTATTTTTATTTTTTGATTTTCAGAAACTACATCTATGGAATTACTACTTGAAAGTTCAAGCCAGTTTGAATTTGAGAAGTACCAAAAACTGTCTGTATCAGTATCAAATATCAATAAACCTTGAGCAGAATTTGATATTGCCATTCGTTTGGCAGTACTCATCCGAGGTATTAAAACTCCTTTAGAGTCACTTTGTAAATCAAGCAATGCACTCGGATGTGGAGCATCACCATCTTTATTAATTGATGTTGGCAACTCAGAATTATTGTGAGTTTGAGCAAAGAATAGTTGAGTACATAAAAGTAAACAACATAGTAATGTGATTATTGTTTTCATAATATATTTTTATATATGGCCAAATATAACAAAAATTGTCTTAGCCCGTATAATCCATCGTTTTCCGTAATAAGAAATCAAAAAGCCAGTAAATAAATTGAGCATAGCATTTTTATGCAGAAGGTAATATAGCCCATTTTTGAGGAATCAAAATTTCGGACATTGCCTTATTTAGTCAGATTTTTGGCTTCGTAATAGCAGAGCGATGAGTAATCGGGATAAATGATGTATTGTGATTCACAATCACTTTGTTTACCAAACTGTTACTTATGATAAGTGCAACTTTTTATTCTTTTTAATTTTATGTTAATCTCTTTGGTAAGAGATATATGCAAAGAGCACAACTTCGGTCAGATAAAACTAAATAATGCCTTTATTCACATAAATTTTTGTACATCCTAAAAGAAATTCAGAAGGCATTTTAAAGTAAAGAAAATTTTATAAGTAGGAAAATTTTGGACAAATGACAGTTATGTATTAATCATGAATACTAAAAAAGGTCACTAAATCTTGATAAATACTTTACAGTAGCTTAATATAATTGATTTACTTTGTGGCAATACATATCACAAACCAATAAATTTTACAAAATGAAAAAGATATTTGTTTTCAATTGCTTCATTTTGGTTAGTCTATTTGCTTTTGCACAAGGTGTTACTACTTCCTCTATGCAAGGGCAGGTGAACGATCAGAGTGGAGAAACTTTAATCGGCGTTGCCATTACAGCTACCCACGTACCTACCGGCACGTTTTACGGCACAGTTAGCGACAACGATGGTTATTACAGAATAGACAACATGAAAGTAGGCGGACCTTACAAGGTTACCATTTCTTATTTGGGGCAAGAAGATGTAGTTTACAACGATGTTTATTTAAGACTTGGAGAAGCTTACAAAAAAGATGTCACCATGGGTGACGCCTCAGTTGCCCTTGGCGAAATTGTAGTTACTGCTCAAACAGGATCTTTAGGGAAAAATTCTGGTACCAGCACTCAAATTGGTACAGCAGCAATTGAAAAGATGCCTACGCTTAACAGAGATATTGCTGATTTCACCAGATTAACACCACAGGCGAGTAACCTTACTTCGGGTACTTCTTTCGGTGGGGTTAACAACAGATATAATGCTATTTATGTTGACGGTGCAGTTAATAATGATGTTTTTGGTTTGGCTGATTCTGGTACAAATGGCGGTCAAACAGGTATTGCACCTTTTAGTATAGATATTATTGAACAATTGCAAGTAGTGCTTTCACCTTATGATGTTACTTATGGTGGTTTTGCTGGTGGAGGAATAAATGCAGTTACAAAATCTGGAACAAATACTATGGCTGGAACTGCTTACTACTTTTTACAAAACGAAAGCCTTGTTGGAAAAACCAATAACACATTGATTGAAAGATTAAGTGGAGACAATGAAAGAGAAAAAGTGGCAGAATTTACAAAGCAAACGTATGGTTTATCTTTAGGCGGACCAATTGTAAAAGATAAAGTTTTCTTTTTTGCTAATGCAGAATTGCAAAACGACGAAAACCCAATTCCTTTTGCATTAGATACTTATACTGGCGTGAATGCAGACAGAGCTCAGGAATCGGACTTGAATACTTTGAGAAATCATTTAATGGATACTTATGGTTATGATGCTGGTTCATTTGGTGATACTTCTGATGAATTGGAAGGGCTTAAGCTTTTTGGTAAATTTGATATTAATTTAAACAATGCCAATAAACTTACTTTAAGGCATCAGTACACTAAAGCAGAACAATTTAATAGAAACGGAGGTAGTTCAAGTAGAATAAATTTTTCTAACAATGGTATATTCTTCCCATCTATCACAAATTCTTCAGCGATAGAATTAAATTCTAGCATTAACAATACGATGTCTAATAATCTAATTATTGGATACACTACAGTAAATGACGATAGAGATCCTTTAGGTGATCCATTTCCTTATGTTATAATTTTTGACGAAGCAGGTGGCGAAATCAATCTTGGTTCTGAGCAATTTTCTACAGCCAATGTTTTAACACAAAAGATCTTTACACTTACAGATAACTTTAAAATTTACAAAGGCAAGCATACTTTTACTATTGGTACTCATAATGAGTTTTATAACATTAGAAACGTATTTATGCCTTGGAATTTTGGTGAGTATGAATTTGACAGTATAGATGATTTTATTAGTGGTGCACCTGCTTCAGATTACACAAGAGTGTATTCTTTAGTAGATGATATTGCAGGAGATGAATCTGCTGCTGCTGCAGAATTTTCAGCGATGCAATTAGGTATTTATGGGCAAGATGAAATTGCCATCAACAACAAGTTAACATTAACGGCTGGTGTAAGAATTGACGTTCCTATTTTAACAACGGATCCAGCTGAAGCACCAGGATTTAATGATGAAGTATTACCAAGATTATTAAACGCATATCCGGAATTTGAAGATAATGTAGAAGCCGGCGTTGCACCAGATGGACAAATTATGTTTAGCCCAAGAGTTGGATTTAATTATGCCATAGACAATAAATCATCAGCAAGAGGTGGTATTGGGGTTTTTACAAGCAGAGTGCCTTTTGTATGGCCAGGTGCTATGTACAATACTAATGGTGTTACCTCAACATCTTTAGAAGGCTCTGATATTTCTGAAGACATCATATTCAGACCAGATATTCAAAATCAATACACCTGGGAAAACCCTACAATTCCTTCTGGCGATATGAATCTTTTTACTAAAGATTTCAAATATCCACAAGTACTAAAAGCTAATTTAGCTTACGATGCAGAAATAGGCAATGGATGGAATACTTCTTTAGAAGCTTCTTTCACAAAAACTTTAAACAATGTTAGATATACTAACCTTAATACATCAACAACTATTGATAGCACTTTTACTGGTTCTGGAGATAACAGACCCATTTTTGAAGGAAGTGAAATTGATGAAGACGATTTTGGAGCTGTTTATTTAGCTTCAAATACTAATGAGGGATATGCTTATAACTTAACTGCTGCAGTTAACAAAGAAATCGTTCCTAATTTAAATCTTTTATTTGCTTATTCTTTTGGAGATTCTTATGCATTATTTGAAGGAACCTCTTCTCAAAACTCTTCACAATGGAGAGGAGCAGTTAACGTAAATGGAAGAAACGATGCTTCTTTTGGCAGGTCCGATTATGCATTAGGTTCTAAAATCATTACGGCATTAGATTATACTGTATACTGGGCCAATAGTTTAAGCACTAATTTCTCCCTCTTCTACAATGGCCAAAATGGCTTACCTTTCTCTTATGTAATAGGTGGAGATAGAGATGCCAGAAACCTTAACAATGAAAGCGGAAGTACTTCAAGATATAGATCATTAGTTTATGTACCTGGTGATGCAAACGACATCAATTTAATAGATTATGAGGATGGTTCAACAGTTGTGACTGCCGCTGAGCAATGGTCTAATTTAGATGCCTTCATTTCTGAAGATCCACATCTTTCTGAAAGAAGAGGAGATTATGCAGAGAAAAATGCAGGAAGAGCACCCTGGGTTAATTTTATAGATTTTTCTGTTAAGCAAGATTTCAATATCAATGCCAGTAATTCTACCCATAAATTCCAGGCCTCTTTTGATGTATTTAATCTGGGTAATTTAATCAATAGCAATTGGGGCGTTAGGTATAATATTCCTGGAGATTTCAACAATTACGAGTTGCTAAACTTTGAAGGTTTTGCAGATGATGAAACTACACCGCAATACACCTACCGGCAAGATCAACCTGCCAAAGATACTTACGACATCTCTAACTTTAATTCCCGTTGGCAAGCAAGACTTGGTTTGAGATATATCTTCAACTAAATAAATAACAACTAATTATATATTTAAAAGTGAAAGAAGCACCATGCTTTTCTTTCACTTTTTTTATATTAACTGGCATTCAAACAATAGGATTTTTTTTAGAAGCGAAACGATAAAACTATTTAAAAACGGGCTCCCCGCTTTTCGTTCAAATGCTGCGCCAACGCACAAGTGCCAACGCTTCAGGCAGCATAACCACTCCAATCGGGGCTAAACTTCCAACTTCACTCCAACTAACAAGCATTCCTATTCCCCTTTTGGTAGCGTTGAGGGAGTAGCATTATAAAGTCACCTTTCCAACAAATAATAAACCAACTGTTAAGCCATTTAAATATAATTACGTCCTAGTTATATAGGTTAATTTCAAATGACAGCTATGCTAAACAAATTTTTACTTTCTATTTCATTTATTTTCTTTTTTGCTATTACAGCAAATGCACAAAAAGCAATTAATATTAGGGTAGAAACTACTGCCGATCAACTAATAGTTAGTTACGATTTAACGGGTAATAGTGAAGCCATTTATAATATCAATTTAAAATTTTTAAAAGATGATGGTACTTACATTTTACCCAAAAGCACCAATGGTGATATAGGCAAAGTAAGTGCGGGTATGCACAAAAAAATAGTATGGCAGGTTTATAAAGATGTAAAAGCATTAAAAGGCAACATTGAACCTGTATTAGATGTAGAGACATTTAAAGCGGCACCACAAAAACCAGTTGCTAGCCCAACCCCACCTCAACCAAAAGCCTACAAACCAACTATTGATATTAAAACAGCTCCAAAACAAAAAAAACACCTGCCTATAATTGGCGTAAAGCTAAGTACGGGTAAAAGCAAAGCCGTTGAAACAAACAATGGCAACACTTTTAACAAAAAAAGAAGTTGGCAAGCAGGTTTGTACAGCAGGTTTAACTTAAATAAAAAAATATACCTTCAACCTGAATTGTTGTATCACCGCCAAAGTTACGAGGAGTTGTTTAATAAGGTTGATTTTGAAACCACCCATAAGCATTATGGTAGAGCACAATTGTTAGCTGGTGTAAAACCAATTGGTTTTGGCTTGTATTTTAATGCTGGTTTTTATTATGGGCATTTGTTGGGTGGCAAAACTACTACTACTATTAACCAAGAAAACACTACCTTAACATTTGATCAATTACCCGAAATGAATAACGAAAAATTGCCTTATTTAAATAGTGATTTTGGTTACCTGCTGGGTGGTGCTTTAAGCTTAGGCCGCGGCAACTTAGCTTTGGGTGTGTTATATAATAAAAGTTTTAATAATGTTGTAAACATAAATTACCAGGTTCCAAATGATCCATCGGGTCCATCAATTTCAATTACTTCACCTATACTAAAAAACAGTAGCGTTCATTTTTTCTTACAAAAAAGTATCAACTGATAAAATAAATTTAATGCAACAGCAACTTATCTTAAACTTATTAATTGCCTTTTGTTTCTGCGCTAATTATTTAACCGCTCAGGTTACTGTTGATTTTCCTAAGCAGGAAGAAGTAGCCACACAAAGTTCTGCTGATTTTTCTGCGATAGATTTAAATGGTTTATGGGAAAGCGAAATTACGCAGCTCAATTGGTTTGGCGAACCCAAATTTGTAGGAACTACGGGCAAGCTACACGTTGAACTAACACAAAGAGGCAACAAAGTAACTGGGCTTTTGGTTTGTAGGGCAAAATATGCTGGTGATGCAGGTTATTTATCTTACGAAAAAAAATTTGAAGGCCAATGGAGTGACGGAAAATTATTATATAAAGATATTAGTGTACACAATTATATTAATACCCACAAAACATTACGGCATTTAGAAACTTGCTTAAAAACTGCCGAACTTAATTTTTATAAAGTAAATGGTGCTTACCACTTAGAAGGAGAATGGCAAGGCCAAGGTCACCGTAGCGATGTAGGTTGTGTGCCAGGCAAAATTCATTTAACAAAAATTTTGGAAGAACAATTGGTGATAGAAGAAGCCCAAACGGTTAACGTAAATTTTGCTCAAATTGATAACCAACCAGTTGAACTAAAATGGAATAAAAAGGGGCAGATAAAAAAATTAAAAAAACGCAAAGTAAAACCTGGTAGAACTATTGTAGTAGCTAACACGCGTTTAAGTATTGCTGTTTACGATCATAAAAAAGATGATGGCGATATTATTTCGTTATACTATAATGGCAGTTGGTTGTTAGAAAAATTGCAGATTGACCATAGCGACCATATGGTTGATGTTTTTTTAGAGGAAGGTGAAAATACGCCCAACTACTTGTTGTTATACGCCCATAATTTAGGCGAACACCCACCAAACACGGTAGCCATTATTGTTGATGATGGTTATAAACGTCAACGGTTTATTTTAAATGCAGATATGCACGAATCGGATGTGATTTACTTTGAATTGAAGAATAGAAATTAAGTCAGTAGTGATGCGTTGTAAATTGAAGTTATTCAATTAGTTATAAAGTATGATATGAAAAAATCGTATTTTCTATTCATAATTTTCAATTGATTGCAAATTAGAATTACAGTTAAAAAGTGTAATTTATTGTAGAATATTCACTTAAATAGAGCAAATATTATGTGTGTTCCCTAAGTATATGACAAAAATTGAGCAATGCCTATATTATCTTTATTTTGTGAATTTAGAAATACGTTAGATAGGAAGGATAGCCCAAGTTTGAAGATACTTTTTGCTTTTCTGC
>ENA-ORXT01002623-ORXT01002623.1-marine-metagenome-genome-assembly--contig:-NODE-2623-length-21207-cov-8.407430_pt1 | contig 21207 bp, 29 predicted proteins | sample MGYA00237868_ERZ511482 | MGnify/ENA metagenome assembly ERZ511482
AAGCGGCGGCACAGCGAGGAGGACACCGCGGGGGGGGGGGGCAGCAGCAGCTCGGACGATGGGGAAGAACAGGAGGGCGGATGGCGCGGATGGGAGAGCGACAACGATGGGACGGGGAAGGGGCCGCGGGACGGGGGAGGGGCGCTGACGGGAGAAGGGGGATCGGGCGGCAGCGTCAACTTCGACGGACGGCGCGGAGCAGCCTCTCCAGGGACGGACGGCCCGCTGCGGGCGGGCCCGCGGGCGGTGGCGTCCTCTGCACCGCGCGGTGCCGTTGAGGACGGGCGGCTTACGCCGTTGCCCGGCGGTGCAAGAAGCGCACGCAACGAGGGAGTTGCAGCGGGTCGGTCGCGGGCCGCTCGTGGGCGGCAGGTAGGGCCGCAAGTGGTGCTGAACGCCGTCAACGCGCTCGCCAAGATTGGCAACACGTTCAACCTGCTGTGGCGCGACGCCAAGTGCGCGTGCTGCGAACGGTGGTGGCGGGACGACTATACCTCTGTGGGCAGCTACGCGCCCGCCGGCGCGGTATTCAACCAGCGCAAGCGGGAAAAGGTGCTGGAGGACCACGCGGCTGGATCGTAAAAGGTGGTGGGTCGGCGGGACCCGTCCGTGACCGAGGAGCAGCGGAAGAAGGCGTCGCGGCGCCTGCTGCTGACGCCGACGACGGCCGCAGAGTACCAGCTCAAGTCGGTGCTCGCTGGTCTTTTCGTGTTTACGTTTTAGCTGGACGCCCGCGGGGGGACGGCTCGGGGGTTAACCTGGAGCGACCTCGCTGTCCGCCGCTTTACGGAAATGTTCTCGGAGCTCGGAGGGCCGATCTACATCCTGTATACGTACATTACCGCGTCAAAGACGACGGAGGGGATTGTGCACAACATCGGGGCGCTGGGGCTCGTCAACGCCTGGCTGTGTGCGGTGGGTGCCATGGCGGACGCGCTCGTCGCAACCTTCCACTCCCCCGGGATGGACGAGGCGCGGCCGCCCGTGACGCTTTCCCCTGTGTTCAACCCGACGGACGCCGAGCTGCGGGCGGGCGGCGTCACCCCCGCGCTGTACCGGGCGGCCGACCAGCCCTACTGCTATCGGCTGTGGTACCGCGTGCCTCTGTGGCCGTCGGCGCGCGGCTCCCTTTTCCAGCAGATCAACCCCGCCTACCACCACAAAAAGCAGCGGGGGGTTTTGCTTCAATGCGGTGTTTCGAACAACGCCGCGAAGACGCACTTGGGCCGGCGGGCAGCCGCCCAGAAGGGCAAGGAGACGGGCGTCCCCGAAAACGACATCAAGAAGCAGGGGATTTGGAATCCCGGGCTGGCCAGAGGCGCGTACGACGCGGCCATCCCCAACCGGGACGCCATTGTGGCTTTGTCGTCGCGCCCGCTCTCAACCACCTGCCCCACCACCCCCCGCTTGCAGGTCCCCGTGCCGTCCGACCTGCAGGCGACGCTGTGCCCGTGGCTCTAGAGCGAGGAGAAGGCGTACGAGGAGCGGCTGGCGGCAGACGAGTTGTGCGTGGACGAGGCGCTCGTCAACTTCTTTCGCATTATTCGATGGGCGCGCTCCGCCTTCTTTCAGTTGTGGGCCGCCCGATTTGCAACGGGTGGCATCCCGGACGACGCCTACATCCTGCACCACCCCCTCCTGGCCGACCCCCTCTTCAAGAACTTTGAGAGCATGATGCAGCGTACGCTCTGCGGCGTGGCGCAGTCCGCCGTGAGCGCGGTGGAGCAGATGATCCCGCAGCTGGCGTCGGTGGTGGAGGCGGTGGAGGGGCGAGTGCGGTGGCGGCAATGGCGGACCTACACCGGCACGAGCGGTACATGGAGGGGCGGCTGGACGCGGGATTTTCGGGCTTCCACACACAAGCGGACAAGCACGCGGCGGCGCTCATGACGCACACGGACGCGGCCGTCGCCACCATGCAGAGCCAGAACCAGGCGCAGTACGCTGTCTTGACGGCACAGGTGACACGCCTGCAGGATCTCCTTTGCCACGTTGTGCACGGGCGCGGAGGCGCGTTGCCCGCCCCGCCGCAACAGGGTGCCCCCCACGCCCTCCTCCCACCACCACCTGCCGGTGACGCGCAACGCACGTCGCACCCCCCCTACCCCACGCCCGACCCCTCCTGCTCCTCATTGTACCCCCCCCCCTACTTGGTGGCGGCCGCCGCCAACGACGCCGCTGCCGTTTCCCGCTCTGCCCGCGTGCGAGCCGAGTCGGTACCCGTGGTGAGCATGCCGTCGCTGCATCCACCGACGGCGTCGCCGCTGCTGCTGGCCGATCGCGCCACTGTCCAGGACCTCCGCTTATCGGGCAAGGTGGAGGGGGTGCGCGTGGCAGACGACGGGGTGCGCTGCGCCCCACTGATGGGGTACGTGGAGAGCACGGGGTGGTCAGAGGCGCTGGACGAGTACGCGCTGGGCACGCCGGCGCGGGCGCCCCTCCGTGACATCAAGCAGCAGTTTGGCAACCTGTGGCGGCTGATGGAGCGAGAAACCGTTCAGCGGCGACGCCTCAATAACAAGCACTCTCGCCTATCGCCCATGTACGAGGCGGTCGAGCGCCTGTTTTTGGAGCGCGGGAGGGTTGTGGGGGTGAAGGGGGTGTTGAAGATCCTGAAGGGGCGGTGGGCTGGCGAGCGGTCGTCTGGGAAAGGCATACGCGAGATGGTAGAGGTGTAATTGGGACGGAGGAAGGGGGCGTAAAAGGACGTGTCTGCCGTTGCCGAAACCGCGCAACAGCGTCGTTCGAGTTTTCCTACTTTCACATACCGTGGCCGTGGGCCACCCACACCCGCGTACCGTCGCGCGCTACCCACGTTCAGCGGGTGCAGACACAGACAGAGGCGCCACAGCGCCGCTGTTTGTCAGACAGACACACAGGCAGCGTCACACCACTCGCAGAGCCCTCGTACTTCAGAGATACAAAAACCAGCTCCATTGCCGGCACGCTTGTCTCGCACGTACATGTACCGCCCCCAAATGAGTCATAATCGCCCTTTATCGTTTCTGAGAAACGAACATGCCGCCGAAAGACGCGTTATGGAGATGCTGTTTTTTCTTTGGCACCAGCATGAAGGCACCCTTATCGCTCGGCTGCAACTGCACGCAGACGTAACTCGCAGCACACTGGCCGGCGCCCGCTCCCCATCTTGGGCAGGTGGGTACAGAGACAGAGGCGGCACAATGTCACGGCTTGTCAAACACACACAGAAACAGAGCCACACCTCTCGCAGAGCCCTCTTACATCAGAAGCCCTACCGCCAGTTCCATTACCGGCACACTTTTTTCGCATCTACAGGTACCCCCGCCGGACGGGTCCGAATCGCCTTTCATTCTTTCTGAGAAAGTAACATGCCGCCGAAAGACGCACTGTGGAGATGCTGCCTTTGTTGTTGCACTTCCATGAAGGTGACCTCTGCGCTCGGGTGGAACTACTCGCGGATGCTCCGCACGCTCCCTCGTCCGGCCGGTGCACTGAGCGCGGCGGCCAGTGTCGCTCTCGCCGCCGACTGATGTGATGTCGCTGGCTGCCAAAAAAAAACGGTCGGTGGCGGAAATGATGACCGCATCGGCGGCGAACGGGTGGAGTTGTTGGTTGGCGCGACGGCCACGGCCACCCTCGACGCAGGCGGTCGACCCGCATCGCTCGTCCCCGAGGGCGAGTGCGGAAAGGCGGTGGCGCAATGACCTGGCGGCGGCCCGAACGGCGCGCATGGAGGCGTGGCGCCAGCCCGGCAGGTGTCGTCTGAGGCGGAGTGGGTGTCGGCTGTGGACGGCGGGGCTGCTGCTAGCGCCGCGACGGTGATTGGCAACAGCCGGGGCGGCGGCGCTGGCGGCGAGGCGGGCGCGCGCGGCGCAGACAGCCATCTTGTGAACGTCCCCAGCGTTGGCGGCTGTGGGACCGTCGCTGACGGCAGGGTCGGTGGCAGGGGCGGCACGGTGGCGATAGGGGTGCCGGGTGCGCTGCCGCCGGCAGCCCCCAGGGCCATCAGGTTGTCGGCCCGCCCCCCCCACCCCTGCGAGCACGGCGCGTCGGCCACAGCGGCGGAGAGCCGACTGGTTGTCCGCCGCCGCCAGTGGCGTCGGCACGCAACAGCGGCGCGCGGTCTTCCGCGGCTCCGGCGGCGCGTCGCGCACGGCACCCACCGGTGTTGGTGCGTCGGCGGCTGCGAGCGGGAACACGGACACAGGGAGAACGGCGAGCGGCGGCGCCACTAGCCGACCGGCGCATGTGGGCATTGCGACAGGATGGGAGCCGGGGAAACGGGGCGGGCCGCGTCGGCGGGCGGCGGCGCGTCGGCGGCGGCGGCGCCGGACGACGACACAGGCTGGGTGGTGACAGAGCCGATCCCCACTGGCAGTGGCTTGAGAGCGGCCGGAGCGGGCGTCGATGGGGATACTGGCGGCGGCGCAGCGGCGGACGTGGGCCATGGAAGAGCCTTTTGTTGGCTGACGCTAGCGCCCAGTCTAGTGAGAGCGTGTGCGGAAGGCTCCGCTGCGGCGGCGGCGGCACGTTACGCACGGCTGCAACCCTTGCCCGCTTTGGCGGCGGCCGCGACCATGTCTTGCGGCATGCGACGTGCAAGGCAGACGCCCCGCGGGCCGTGGCGACGTTCGGCGGCGGTGAGGGTGGGGATGAGACTGAGGGTTCTTCGCCCGCCCGCCACCGCCGCCATCTTCATGCCTTCTCCCACCCGCACCGCTATCGGGATCCCTGGAGTGCCGGGGGAGCCGCCTGTTTTCGTGGTTTGAAACTTGACATCGGGGCAGGGCTCACCTCTGAGCAGCGAGGCAGGGTTCACGTCAAAAGAAGTGCTGCAGGATTCTAAACTGGAAAAAAGTGTGCTAGCAACATCTGGGGACATTCGCCGCCGCACACGGCGTTGTTCCTCTGCCTGTATTGTCAGCGGCGAGTCTTCACCATGGCTTCGTCAGCCGCCGAGCGTTCTCGCGCCATGCGCGCACGCAGGCGTCTAGGCCTTGGACCGGCGCGCAAGGGGCGTCCCTGTGGCGCACCAACCTCGAAGCAGCACGCTGTCTTGTTGGAGGCTGGTCGCATCTCCAAGCGGAGGAGCCGGGCGGCCGCTGCCTTTCGGTTGTCTCTTGCTGCCCCTCCTGCCCCCGCGCCGGTCCTCGCGGCATCCACCTCTCCTCCCGCGGGAGCCACCATCACCACCCCCCCTCCGGCAGCAACATGCCCCACAACAAGCGTCCTGCTATTTCCCACGTGTGCCTCCCCTTCTCCTCCTCCTCCTCCTGCGGCCACGTCCATCGCTGATGCACTTTTTCCTTCTACGGCCGCCGCGTGCTCCCCTGTTGTGTTCACTGGCCGCCATGCGTCCGCCGCGGACGCCTTTTCCGACGTCTTCGGTGCTGACTACTGCTCTCTGCGTGCCCTTCTGGTGCGCAGCGCCGACGCGGCCGTGTGTGCCGACCGGGTGGCAGGCGCCATGTCGGCGTCGTCCTGGACGCTGGGAGGTCCGCTGCCTGCCATGCGGCGGGAGCTGGGGATGGGTGGGGATGGTTTTGGTGTCGTCAATATTGGCATCCCCGCAGCGACGCTGCAGGCGGTGGCCGCAGAGCTGCCGTCCATCGTGGACTCGTTGGGGCGGGTGACAATATTCAACTCCACCTCCGTTGAGACAATCAATTTGGCGGGGCGGGATGGGGACCGTGGACGGTCAATGGTGCCCCTCACCTTGCAGCTCCTTGCGGGCTGTGGGGGGGCCCCCGGGCTGTCGAAGGTTCTGGATGCAATCTACCGGGTCAGTCGTTTGCTTTCCGTAGTCTTTTCTGTTCTTTATCGACCAGCCAAGCCAGTCTTGTCGGTCTCCTCCCCGAGAGCCAATGAGCAGATGCCTCACTGCGACGCCTTCCCGCCCTGCACCATTTCGGACCCCCCCCGACTTATGGGAGCTCTTGTGGCTGTGCAGGACAAGACCCGCCTCGCGCTGTGGCGGAGGTCTCATACCGACGTGTTGGCGGGTGCCAGGTGCGGAGGGGGCGAGCCTTTTGTGGTGCGCGTTCCCGTTCTTGCGTGTGTCGTCTTTCGGGGGGACCTTGTGCATTGTGGGGCGGCCAACCCTTCTCCTTCTTTTAATTGCCGTGTACATGCGTCGCTGATTGCGGGAGCGAAGAGGGTGTTCGACCTGGACGGTACGTACCCGCTCCCGAAGTGGCGGGATCGTGCCGTGAAAGTTTTTTCATAGCAGCGTCCCCCGCCCCTCTCCGAGCGACGGCGAAGCTGTTCGTTGAAGAGACATAGAATTATAGCCACACCATCCATGGAGCCCTCCTGCATCACGAGCATCAGCTTGAGGTCCAGAAGCAGCACACATATTTTTCTACTTACGGGACCCCCCGCCAGATAGCCTAGAAGCGCCTTTTATCCTTCTGAGAAATGCTGATACCGTTGCTACACCCGCCTTGGACAAGCGTCTATTATTTCTGTCCGTCCACGTGGTCATCCTTGTCGTTCGCGTGTATTAGCGCCCGCTCGTCACGCGCCTCCCACTGGCGATCTTGCATCACAGACCTGTTTGGGTGGCAAGCACACATGGGCGCGCTACAGCGCGGCTTTTGTACGAACAGCAATGGAATCAAAGTGGAACCACCCACAGAGCCCGCCTGCATCAGGAGCGCCAGCTTGATGTGCAACAGCAGCACTCTTTTTTTTACCTTTGTAGGAACCCCCACCAGATAGCCCTGAATCGCCGTTTTTCCTTTCCGAGAACAAGTGAGGGCGATTGAGAAGCCCGCTACGGAAGCACCTTGTTAATTTTTGCATTCAAAATAAAATGCCCACGACCGTCACGTGCATACAAACTCGCTCGTCCAGCGCCTCCCGCTGACCGTCCACCGGCACCTGCCTATTTGGGTGACAAACAGATGCCGACAGTCCGCGGTGACGGCGCGCGTCGACGGCCGTGGCGTGGCGCCGGTGTCCAGCGCCCCGAGTGACAAGGCCAACCGAGTCACCCACTTGCGGCAGCTGCCGGTAGACGACCCGGTGGTCGAGCTCCGGGGGGAGGCGGGCGCGGACGAGCGCCGCCTGCACGCAACGACGGCAGCGTCCCACTTCGCTGCCGTCGGTCGATCGGCGGACGGCGACGACGGCGGCGGCGTCAAACGAAGCCGAGGCGGGTGCCGCGCAACCGGCGACCCACCGATCGGCGGCGGCGCCGTACACAGCGGCGACCCCGAGGCGGACGGGCAGCGCCTCGACGGCGGCCGGCGGCAGCAGCAGCAGCGGCGAGGCGGGGGTCCACGGCATCTCCCCCAAATCGGCGGAGAGGGGGAACAACGGCGAATAGGCGGGGACCGGCGAGGTATCGTGCGGCGCGCCGGCCAGCGTGACCGAGGCCGCAGCGGCGCCGAGCGGTGAGATCGGCTGACCGAGGCCAGCGGCCGCTGTAGGGAGAGGGGTAGTGGCGACTGCGGAGTCTGCGGTAGCTGGCCATCCGCTGGCCTCATTCCCCCGCCGCAGCCAAGAACAGGGCCGTCCACAACGGCGGCCACGTCGGTAGCTGCGTCGAGGAAGAGGGGGGCACATGCCTATAGAAGAACAGTAAGATAATGCTCCCCATCGCTCTGCAGCCCACTTTGTATCCTGACTTCGAGACAATCTGCGTGGCGCTCGCTCGGGTAGTACGCGAGGCACTCCCGGATGTAAACAGTGCCATAATCCGTATGATATACTTACATAAAATTCCTTCGTTGGTGCCGAGGGAGGTCAGCCGAAGAGACAGCAGGAACTCCTGGAGGACGCTAGCGGGTACGAAACGGTGCTTTTATCCATGCAATGAAACACAAAATTCTTCGATAAAAAATGCGTAGAACACAGAAAAGTATTAAAAATGCGCACGAAGCGTACGCGGGACTGCCCTCGCGACGGCGGACGGTGCTGCAGAGCATTAGTCAGTCTCGTCCTCCGAAAAGTTGATGTCACGCGCCTCTGCTTCTTGGAGCTCGTCATTCAAGTTCTGCACGACAGCGTTGCGCACCTCGCCGTTCTCGGGGCGCAGGCAAAGAGGAAATTCACCGTGACCGAGGTAGTCTTGGACGCACGCGGCTCCGGCTGCTGGTGCCGACTTCCTCACGTCGACAGGGTCGATACCGAGAAACTCGCCGAGTAGTGCAGCAGCCGTAGCGTCCAGGTCCAGCATGCGCTTAGTCTGCGTGCCGTCGTGGTCCAACACGAGCCGGTGACCAATCGTGATGCCAGGCAAAGGTGCAGGGGCCCCCTCCACGTCAGAGTTGGCCACAACGCCGTTGTTGACAACGACGTCCTGCACGCTGGCTTGAGGCACGAACGTGTCAAGGTAGATGCCGAGAAGCCGGTAGCTGTGTCCTCGCGCAGAGTTGCGGCGCCGGTTGCACTTCATGCGCATACTTTTCTTCAGAGCCTTCTTGAACTTCATCGTGTTGATGACGGTGCCATTTGGTCCTTGCGAGACGCCAGTAGTCGTCTGGTCGACGGCCTCGTCTTTGACGGTCCGCAGACACCGCGTGGTATCTTCGTGCGGACCCTCAAGATATCTGGGTAGGCTGAACCAGGTCATGAAGTCGTGATCGGCAGCGTCCTCCTTGGTGCTGCGCCTACCCGGGGGCACCTCCGACTGGTGTATCTTTTTGGCCATGACTCGGCCACAGCGAGCGAAGTGAAAGCATGCGTCATCCTGTGTGGAGAGGCCTTCCGTGATGCATGCGTCGAAGCCGTCGGTGCCAGATGAACAGTAAAGCGCGCGTTAGTCGTCCGTACATCAATGCATTGGCTTATTGAGTACGGATGTCCTGCATATTACAACTCGGACGGCAAGACATTCGATGGTTCGTTGCAGTTTTACCCCATGAGTGGCCCACACTCGCTGCTCATACACGGTCTGCTTGGCGCGAAGAACACTTCCAGGGCTTGATGGAGGAGTCGAATGGGTACCCTCCGAGTCATGACCGCCAGACATGCTTCGCAGTACAACTAGCGCAAGGTAGCAAGGAATGCGGATCACGACGCATGGAGTACGAAACACAAAGACAGAGCACGGAGGTCGTAGTCCGGAGCACGTCGCAAATCACGGAACCGGGCACGTAGGACACGAGTACAGAGCGTATCGTACGGGTCGAAAAAGGCTGTGCGCTGCGAAACCCGACCAGGCCGGCGAACATGCCTGGGGAGAGCGAGAGGCCACAGATCCGGCGAGCTCACAACGCACACGACAGGTCAGTGCACCTACGCGACCAATTCTTTCGCCTTGCCAGTGGCAAAGAACTATTTTGCAGTGCCACGACGCGTCGTGCCCACCAGCTCCACAGCTCGGCAGTGACTCCATGGCGCCGACTAGTGCCAAGCATAAGTGTGGCTGGCTCATAAAAACCAACCGACGGCGCCGGCAGAAAAAAAGGAGCCGATGTGGAGTGACAGGACTCGCCGCTCGCATATAATTGGGTGCGACACAAAAACTACTCATAAAAGCGTTCACCCAGTCTGCGAAGTTGGATTCAACTTCGTGGATGAGACATGATCAAGGGTGTCCAGAACTGATGTGCCAAAGTTTGAAGAACGTTTTCATTTTTTGAACAGAAGTACTGGATGTTAATTGTTATATTCTTGAGGTTGGAACTTGCATTTGTCTAGTGTCAGTAAGGTAAGGACCAAGTGCATCGCTCAAAATTGCTGCTTGTCGTCGGCGGCTTGATTGCAATCTTCGTCTGCCGGTCGACGAGGGGTCGCGACGGGTCGCCGGTTGTGTCACCAGACCGACCGGGCCTCTCACACCGACCTGCATGGCAGGCCGAGCGCCTCCCGCAGACGCAGCTGCGTTTCACCGGGCGCCCCCTCCGCTGGGTACTGGCACGCGCACACTGTGGGTCTTAACATGCGAACACTGAGTGCACTCTGGATTTGCCCAATGGGTAACGCTTTGAGGCGACCCGGTGATGAGACCTGTGAGCTTTTCTATGCTGTGCGCGATTGAGCGGTCGGAGAGGGAGGGGGCACCGGGCGTTGGTGGCCGCGCCGTAAGAGCTACAATGGATCGCCAACGTGGGTTTGACGGAGTGGTTCTGTGCGCCGAGGTGCCCATCGCCCAAGAACGTCTTTACTGTCGTGGCATTGTGGCCCTTGGTTGAGCCGGCGGATTGTAGAGTGGCGCGGCAAAGGTATCGCGCAGATCGGCTATGTTCCTAAACACCAGCGCGCCCAAGAAGGTACAGCTCGTGTCCTTTATGCGTCGTGGTGGTGCTGGTGGTGGTTGACGTAATTGTCGGGGGTAAAGGCGCTGAGGTTTGGGTGGCTTGTGGAGCCCGGCGCCTAAGGAGGTACACCTCCTTGTGGCGTTTGTGGCGCCCGGGCTGGCGCCCAGACTTGTCCACGCACGTGCGGCTGTTGTCGTTTACGCGTCGTGGCGGGTCGGGGCGAGGACGTCTACGTTTGGTCGGCCTGAGGAGCCCCACGTTCGAGGACGGAAACCTCCTTGTGGTGTTTGTGGCGCCCGATCTGGCGCCCAGTCGTGCCCACGCACGTGCTGCTGTCTTCGTTTTCGCGTTGTGGTGCTTTTGGAGAGGTGGGGGTAAGGATTTTAAGGTTTGGTCCGCTTGTTGAGCCCAGCGCTCGAGGAGCTCCACCTCCTGGTCGCGTCTGCGGCGCCTGAGCTGGCGCCCAGAACTGTCCACGCACGTGCAGCTGTTGTCGTTTTCGCATTGTGGCGAGGTGGGGGTGAGGGCTTTGAGGTTTGGTCGGCTTGTGGAGCCAAGCGCCAACGGAGATACACATCCTTGAGGCGTCTGTGTCGCCTGGGCTGGCGCCCAGACGTGCCCACGCACGTGCGGCTAGTGTTGTTTTCGCGTCGTGGCGGGACGAGGCGAGGACGTGGAGGTTTGGTCGGCTTGTTGAGCCCAGCGCCCAATGGGGTACACCTCCTGGTGGCTCTTGCGGCATGCGGGCTGACGCCCAGTCTTGCCCACGAACGTGCGGCTGATGTCGTTTTCGCATTGTGGCGCTTTCGGAGAGGTGGGAGTGATGACGCTGACTGCTCGTCGGCCTGAGGAGCCCAACTCCCAAGGGGGTTCCTCTCCTTGTGGTGTTTGCGGCGCCCGATCTGGTGCCCAGGCTTGCCCACGCACGTGCGGTTGTTGTCGTTTTCGCGGTTTGGCGCTTGCGGAGAGGTGGGAGTGAAGACGCTGAGTGGTAGTCGGCCTGACGAGCCCAAATCCCAATGAGGTACGCCTCCTTGTGGCGTTTGTGGTGCCCAGGCTGGCGCCCGGATGCGCTCTCGCACGTGCGGCTGTTGTCGTTTTCGCGGTGTGGCGCGTTGGGATGGGGACGCGGGGTTTTGGTTGGCCTATGCAGCCCGGCGCCCAAGGAGGTACACGTCCTTGTGGCGTTTGTGGCGCCTGGTGTGGCGCCCAAGCGCGCTTATGCTTGTGCGACTGTTGTCGTTCATGCATTGCGGCGCTTGCGGCGAAGTGTGAGGTGTTTTCGACGGCTTGAGGAGCCCATCGCCCAGATCACATACGCTCTGGAGGCGTTGTGGCGCCAAGGTTAACAGCCAAACAGGCCCACGTACGTGCAGCTGTCGTCACTTTCGCGCTGCGGCGGTTGTGGCGCTGGTTGATGTGACCGTGGGGGTCAGTGGAACTCAGCATTTGTTGGTGCGGGAACAAGTCTTTTCGTGACTAGCTGTTGCGGCTGTCATGGCCAAGGTGCCGAGTCATTCGACGCGTAAACGCGTCATAGACGCCAGGTTGCGGCAGCGGCGGAGCGTGCTGATGACGCTGCTCCTCGACTCATGCAAGCTCCTCGGGCGCCAATATCGTGTGGACGTGGCAGTGGTACGGCTGAACCAACTGCACGTGTTCCGGATGGAAGTTCTGAGGTGCTTTTCGCGCTTCACCGATACGAACGGGCCATGCCACAAGCAGCAGGTGCTGTCCTTGCGAGTTTTGCATCTCCGTCGTATGTGGCTCATGTACCTGCTGTGCCACTGCAGCCCAACGAGGTCGGTTCTCTTCCACAGGACCTGGCGCGCCGTGTTGAGCCGTACCCACAAGGCATTGGTCAAAGTCTTGCTCCTGTGAGTTCTGCTCCTGCGTACGGTTCGCATTCTGGGAATCGGCTGAGGTCTGGTTTTGGCGGGGAGCATGACTGCGGGGCCATCAATGGGCTGCTTATCTCCATCACGCAGCTGCGTATGAACCACGTCAATCAGATACCTGCGGCGCATGGAACGATGGGAGCTCATGGGGCAGGGCTCCGTGAGGCTCTACCACCGTCCTATGGACACTCTGTAAGTGTGCGACCTGCCGCCACCTCTTTCGGACCTCCATCGGTGCCATTTGGCGTCTATCCAACACCTCTTTTCCTAGGGGCACTTCCCCAGTACGTGCCAAAACGTGGCGCACATGTGTATGCAGCAAATCAACGCGCTCCAGCATGCTTGATGGTTCCAGCACGAGAGCAATGGCACGCACCCGACTATGTGCCCCACGCCTCTCGCCTTGGAGACGGGCAGCTTCATGCAATTTTCGGAACTCGAGAGCAGCACATCGGTGATCGTAATGGACAGGGTGGCGTACACGGTGCCGTGCATGGGCGCGCTGGCAGAGACGACTGGACCAGACGGAGAGCGGGATCTTCATGCACTGCTCGGCTGAATGCCAACGACGTGTCGTCCCATGAGGATGTACCCGTGCCTGCAGTTAACACAATGCCTGAGCCTCTTTCTGCTCACCGTCCGAAGCAGGGGACGGCTGATGGTCTCGGCAGGTCGGGACACCGACCTCGGGCGCATCCACCTTTAGACTGGGTGTCTTCTGCTGCAGTGTTGGAGGCTGCAACGCTTCCTGCCACAGAGTTTGATCAGTCTTCTCGGCGGCGCAGGAGCAATTCAAGAACTCCTTCGACGCGCTCGCCTTCAAGCAGAAAAGGTCGCTCACTGCATAATCTCAATGCTAACAACACGTCGCACAAAAAACGGCGGACGTTGCCCGCGGAAGGATACAAAGATGCAGAGCTGCCCGTTTGTTCGATGTCTGGCAGCAAGTCTGTCGAAAACCGCCGTTCGAATCCTCTGAGTCGATGCAATAGTGGCCCAGGCGCGTCGGCGCGATATTGAGTTGATGTTCGTGCTGCTTGCCCGGTGCGTGCCGGCGACGGACATCCTGATGACCCTCATAACGTACGTACCGGACCATTTCTGCCGCCTTGTCGTCTCGCTCGTTCCCTGGACCCACCACTTAGCTTTTGACCGGGCGCTGTCGGACGATCGGTTCTTGTGGCAGAGGGCCTCGTCCGGGTATCAAAGGGGACCGAGCTTTCCGGGTGGACGCAGCTGCTTGTCGATGCGCTGCTACTGTGCTTGTAGAGCAAGGTATCGATCCGGGCCTCGCTCGAGTATGCCTCAGCGTCGGCGGTTTCGCCATCGCTGTTCTTTGGTTACTTTCAAGCGATTTGAGGGCAACACAGTGTGGTGCTCCATGGAAACCGCAGTCTAGGACTTGAAATCGCCTGTCGGGGATCTGGTGACACAATTATTTGGTTCGGATGGTATGTTCGACGGCTAAGACAACGAGAACCAAGCTTACACGGCCAAGTCCCATGCTTGTGTATCACTGTAATGATGCAATTTCACGAATTCAGGAGGGGCCTCGCCCCTGGTGCACACATGCGAGATCACTGTCAGCGCCGAATGGTGAGGACATCAGCGATCGGCCTTCACGTCCGAGGTTGAGTGTTTCCACCCTGCGGCGAGGTGTTTTGAGACGATTTTCATTGGATCAGAGCCATGTCCGCATTGTTCTGCTCGTGTAACCGTGTGTTTCCTGCAAAATGATTTGTTGGCGTATGCCACTTCTCCCATAAATGCCCCCAGAGCACGTGGGGGGGCGAAAGAGACCCCAACGGCCACTACCGATGCCGCGAAGGGCACCCCACGCGGCCGGCGGCAACACTCCGCCCCCGCCGCCTGCGCGTTGGCACCGACTCTGGTCGCGACCTATGCGGTGGCGTTTGTGATGGCGGTGGCCATGGCTTCGGAGAAGACAGCGGCGGCTGGTGGAGAAGGGGGAATGGGAAAGGCGGGGCGGCAGTGGGGGCGGCCACTGTGAGTTGAAGCCGAGACGGCGGACAGGGCGGGGTCCGCTGGCGCCGCCAAAGAATGGCGGCGCTGTCGGAGGCCGCCGCCGGGACGGCAGCTTCGCCGGACCGGCGACGGCGGGGCGGCAACGGTGGCGGCGGCAGGGCGCACCGGTGGCAACCGCGGTTAGGCCGGTCCGCCGGGGCGGTCGGTCGCGCCGGCCTCTGGCGGCCGGACGGCGGCGGCGGGCGGCGGCGGGCGGCGGCGGTTCGGTGGCGACGTCTGGCAGCGAAGTGCCGGCGTGGTCCGCGGCCGGCTGCGGTAAGGCGGCAACCGGCGGCGGCGGCGAGGAGCGGGATCGCGTCCAAGGCCTCTCGCCGCGGGGGGGCCGTGGGGGGCAATCGTGCCGGGGGGGTGCGCGGAGGCGGCAGCGGCGGCGGCAAGCCGCGCTTATGTCGGGCGTTGCGGCGGCGTTGGCCACCGCCGCCACGCGTCCCCGCCGCCGCCGTCAATGCACAAGGCGGCGGCGCTGGCAAGGAGCGGCGGCGATGCGGCGGTGGGTGGCCGGGGCTGCCGCGTTGTCGGCGCGGGAGTGGGGGGCGGACGCGCTGAGATGGGTGCGCGGTGTTATTGGCGTCGGCGGCAAGCCTTGGTGACGGGCGGCGTTAGCGATGCGGCGGCGGCGGTGGTCTTGGCGGCCAAGGAGGTGCGCGCGGCACGGGGGTGGGGGCGGCGTCGCCGGCGCCGCGTCGACCCCGGGTGGAGGGCGGGCGCCAGCGGCGGCAAGGGGCGGCGCCGCGGCGGCTGCCGCGGGGTTCGCGCCCGCAGGCTACAGGCACCCCACGCGGGGCGGCGCCGCGGCAGCCGAAGCGGGCCGCGAATCGGCGGCGGCGACTTGGCGACGGTGCCTCGGCGCGGCCGGCCGCCGTAGGGAGACGGCGGGGCGACGGCGGCGGTGGCCGGCCGCAAGGTGGCGGGCTGCACCGGCAGTGGGGTGGCGGCGAGGGGCGCCGCCCCAACACGTCCCCCTGATATGGTTGGTCGCGTGTCAGTCATTGATTGGCACAAGACTGGATCAACAAATCTGCATCCGCCAAATAGTACTGAAACATTTGACAAAGATCAGAGGTAAATAATTTGCGCAGTCTTTGCCAGAAACCGGCACGGCCGGATGCTTTTCCGCCGCTGAGGTGCTCCCGTGGTGCTACCGTCAGCGTCACATGAAGCCTCCCTACAAGACTCTCTGGCGACACTTCGTCGTATTGTGTCGCCAATGTGTCACCCATAAGGAACCAAAGAGTCTCCGTGGGCACGACCGCCGATGGTGCCCACCGACACTCGCGAATTCCGGGGGAAGACGGGCAGTTTTGGCGGATGGCGCGCTCTGGTTGCCGTCTCAGGCTCAAACGGGGAAGCACGGTTGGTGCGCTCGAACGTTCCTCCCGTGCGCGCGTTGTTGTCCGCGACGGGGCAGGGAACGAGCCGAGCATTTTCATGGATCACTTTCTGGTGCATTGCATTGCATCTGTGGAATAAGTCTTCAAGATCGTCTGCCAACGGGGGGTGCGGCCTGTTGGCCAAGCAGCCAGCGGTACGATTCAAGCCAATTAATCAGTGCTAGAGGAGCGCAATGAGCTTGTTATATTTGTTGCACACCAATTCAAGCAAGTCGCGCTGGTCCTGTTGAGCCAGTCGAAGATGTCTTTGTTTCAAAGGAAGTCGGGCATTTCGTTCAAGTGTGGGTAGGCATGTTCCTGAAGCAGGTCGTCCCTCTGAGAGATAGTGAGGGAATGAAAGCATGGGGCCTATACATTTTGATGTCAAGGGGAAACTGAGACAGAAATAAGAGTGCGAAGTGCAGCAGTCAATGGCGGACAGTCTCCAACAGGCGGCTCAACTTGGCGACCAGATCTTGAACCTGTGAGGTGGAGTAGCGCCACACCACCAGGGGCTTGTGCGAACCGTTCACAGGCCTGTTGGGCTTGCCCTCCTCCTGTATGACGTGCCAGCAGAGATACGTGCTCAGCGCAGCGCCAGCAGCACAGAGGCGCCTCGTCTGGAGCGCCTTCAAATAACGATATGCACGTCGAGTTGACTACTGCGGACAGCCAGTATACAGCGTAGCACGTTTAACACGTGTACCCATCTCCAGAGAGGTCCACGCGCAGTCCGTCATTGACATCGGCCTCCCGGACCGTGTCCGCCGCCAAGAAGGCCTTCACCTCCGGGCTGACGCTATCGATGGCCGTCGTCTCGCAGCCTGCCCCTTGTCCGCTGATAAAGCGGTCGTTCTCGAGCAAGTACTGCTCCAGGTACGCGATGAGCACGTTGAAATCGCGGATAAAAAGCGCAGGGTCGCAGGCTGCAAGTGAGCTCGCACTACCAAACCACCACGTTTCATCACCTAGCAGCTCCCTCGAGAGTACCAGGAGCTTCTCGAAAGGAAAGGGGACATACCGAAGCTCCAAATAATCTTGGTCCATGTGTTCAACTGCGCGCCCAAACCATGCTAAACACGTGTAATTGACGGCCGACGCTACGTTGGCGCCGAGGTTGATGCCCATATGTGGGGCACCTGCGGCTGTCACGACACAGTCGCCGACTTGCTCACCCACCAGAGCCATCTTTACGCCGTTGTCTAGAAAGACTTGGGGTGAACAGTACGCACGCTTCGTTGCCAACCAACTGCGGATAACCCGCACGACGAAAGCGAGCACGAGTGGGTGCAGGCACGTGAGCAGCACGTCGAGCAAGTTAGAGACCTGGTCCGGAGGAGTGTCCCACCAGAGTTTTGGGGCTCCTTCCTGGAGGAAGGACACAGAAAGCAGGTTGCTGTCCTCCATGTGCAGAGGGAACATTGACCCAAGTGTACCCTTGTAGAGGATATTGGTCGTCATGCCCTCGTAGGTGGATAAGCAGCGAGACATTCCGACGCGATTGATCGTTCAAGCACTGCCCAGGCGGTTTCTAGAGGATGAAAACGTTCCAGTCGGCGAAGCGTCGGGATCTATGGCGCTTCTACCGAGCCCATCACTCCTTGAAGGAGCAATGTCGGTGCGATAAGGAATGCTGACCTTGACGAACGGCGCCGCAGACAGCCTGACCCGGCTGCCGCTGCGCGCTGAAGATCAATCATCAGTGCGCACAGGAAACACCGACGGGTCGTTCACGATGAGCAGGAAGCGCTCCTCACCAAAGTCAGGGACCTGCATGAGCAGGTCGGCGGCACTCGCCTTGCAGCTGGCTTCGGAGCTAGTCCTCGAAACCTCTCTTTTGGCGCAATCGGGAAGAATGCCCGCAAAGGCATCAGCATCGCCACCGCATTGCTCATGACAGCCGGATGCATCGGCGTGGCGTTGAATTTTGCTCACCACAGTTGGGATCATGGGGAAAATTTGGTGTTGAACCTGTACCTTCGCGAGTTTCGGGACGGAGCTCAATTGCGGCCGGATTGCTGGACTTACACAAAACATTACAGCTCCAATTTCTTCCAATTGCCGAGAGTGCCTACGAATTGAGTACGGAAGGCTGTCGCTCGGCAAGTCGCCCACGTGAATGATGGGAGCCGAGCGAGCCACGCATCGCTGTGTTGGCCCGTCCATGCGCGCCGTCGCGTCAGCGGCCTTCGCGGCATCGGCCACTTTCGCGGCCGCAGCACCCGCCGCGGCTTTCGCAGCTGTGGCGCGTCTTCCGTGCTGCCCGCCGCGAATCTGCGCGTGCACTATGCGGCGACCACCTCTATCTGCATTGCCCCCGCCGCCGCCTTGAAGACCGAGCCCTGATGCCGCTTCCGCTCGATTACCACCCACCTCAGGGATTTTTCCACCTGTGCCGACACGCTTTTGCTTCCCGCTGCTCCGTGCGTGGAGCAACAACATGTCACCGGCAGAATGCCGATGTGCGCGTGGCACACTGTCAGGTGGTCGAGCTGGTGCAGGAGCCCTTAAACCAATCCTGCCACCTTCCGTGCCCCCTCTTGCGGTGCCTCCTCGACCGCGAAGGACATCTTGTTCGTGCTGCGGAGCGTCCAAAACCATATTCGTGCTGCTGAAGCTGTCCGGGCTCGCATGACAGTGTGGGGGGTTGCGTCCAGCCGATTGCCGTCGACGAAGGCGAGCGCGGTGTTTCGGCGGCGTTTGCGCACGTGCTGCATACGATGATGAGCCACGTCCAATCGGCTAGGGCGCGCCAGCGACTTTGTCATCTCTGTCTTGACGGTGCGCCGCCTGGTTGCTCAGGCTTCGTTCGGCAGCGACGTCCACAGCGGCTTGCAAGCGCCCCACCCGCGGTTCGAGTATCTTGCAGGCGTCAGCCGCGCGAAGCAAGGCTGCAACGTACTCTTCCCTGCTCATAGGAGGCGTGCTTGACAGCACAACTGTCTCGCCACCTGTGCGGGGCTGTCTGGCTTGTCCACGCGTCATGGCCACACGAGGAGAGCGACCCGCCACGGAGTGGCCCGCCAGTGGCCCAGCGCTGACGTTGTCAGAGTCGTCATTGGCGTCGGCGGCGCGTTGCAGCCGCTCAATTGTATGAACCACCGCTTCCGCGGGAGGAGCTCCTCCTGCGCGAGCCAGAAGAGCCGTGTCCGTGGCCGTCAAGGCTGTAAATGCCAGACGCTTCGTACGTCTCAGCATTATTGGTAGTGTATACGCGTCGTCCCCTATCGCCCACCGTACCTTCGCCCCAATCGTGCTCTCCCTGCCCATCGCTGTCGTCGTCGTCACCGCAGTTGTTGCCCGGCCCGTCGAGCGGACTGCGGCACATCGCGCTGCCAGGCTTCGCAGCGGTGGCCCGGCGACGTGCACCCCGACCTTGTCCCTGACCGTTGTCGCCTTCACGTACGTGGTCCGCGAACGAATCGTGCTGTTGGTTGTGGTGTCTTGACGGTCCGCTCCAACCGAGCAGCAAATACCCCTGCATTGTCGGGATGGACGATGCAGGCCCGTGGCGATGAGCAAGGAGAAGGCCGCGCGTGCACTCCCGCATACCCCTTGCGGTCAACACACCATCCCATTTCTCCCTTCCTCCGTGTATGTGGTAGACCTTGTGCTCTTGTGCATTGAACGCTAGAAGGAAGACATGTGCCAGCATCGTGGGGCCAGTCAAATGCAGATCCATTTCATAAACCCCATCAGCAAGGTCAATGGGGGCAAGTAGCGTCCTAACAACATGCCCACGCGACTGCAAAGACGCCGTTGTCGTGGTCAGCCCGTGCGCGAGTCACGACGCAACCGTAAAAACGTCCTGCAGCCGCCGCACGGACTGGCTACGGAGACCCGCGCCCCGAGACGTTGGGTCAGGGAGTATTCCGGGGAGCGCTGGCTGCGTTCCTCGCTGCTGCGTACCCGTGCGGCAACTCCTGGCTTCAAGCAGGTGGCTGCTGAGAGCCGCGGGAAATCCCAGCATGACAAGCGCGCACAACTCGTTGCCCTTAAGAATGGGCACGACCAGTGTCCTCGTGCGTAATCCACCGGCGGCAACAAGCGCCCTGGAAGCGTCGATTGTTCGACCGCTTATGTCCACGTCATGCGTAGATAAAGACCGAGAGCAGTGGCGCCTGCAGCAAAAAACGCCCGACCAAAACGAGCTCAGAACTGGTCGTCGGCGGTTCTGCCCACTCGTTTTTTCGGGTTACTTCTTGGTAACTTCGAGGCGACACAGGCGCGAGCTGTGTCGCCAAGAAGTCGTCAACGGGGGCTACAAAGAGAGGCATACGGTGGATCCAAGGGGCACCCAAGCAAACGAATAGCTAACCGGCTTGTCCGGTCTCAGGCGTAATCTGCTAAACACGTTTACCACTGATTTTGGGTATATGCTTCAGTACTATTTGGCGGATGCACATTTGTTGATCCAATTTTGTGCCAATCAATGACTGACACGCGACCGACCATATCAAAAGGACATGTTGAGGCGGCGCTTCCCGCCGCCGCCCTACCCCCGGTGCAGGCCGCCAACTTGCGGCCGGCAACCGCCGCCGTCGCCGTGCCGTCGCCCGACGGCGGCCGGACGCGCCCAGGCACCGTCGCCAAGTCGCCGCCGCCGAGTCGCTGCCAACGTCAGCTGCCGCGGCGCCGCCCCCGCGCGGCGTGCCTGTCGCCCGCGGGCGCTAAAACCGCGACAGCCGCCGCGGTGCCGCCCCCTGACGCCGCTGGCGCGCGCCCGCCACACGGGGTCGACGCGGCGCCAGCGACGTCGCCCCCCACCTGAGCCGCGCGCACCTCCTTGGCCGCCCAGACCACCTCCGCTGGCGCGTCGCTGTCGCCGCCCACTGCCGCGGCTTTCCGCCGCCGCCGCCGTTACCGCGCACCGCCGCAGCACGTTTTCCCTCCCCCCCGTGCAGACAACGCGGCAGCTGCGGCCGCCGACTGCCGCATCGCCGCCGCCCCTTGCCGCCGCCGCCGCCTTGTGCATTGGTGGCGGCGGCGGCGACGTGTGGTGGAAGCGGACAACGCCGCCGCAACGCCCGACACCGCCGCGGCTTGGAGCTGCAGCTGCCGACACCGCGCACCCCCCCAGCACGTCCGCCCCTCCCCCTGCAGCGACAACGCGGAAGCCGCGGCCGCCGACCGCCGCATCGCCGCCGCCCCTTGCCGCCGTCGCTGTCTTGGGCACTAGCAGCGGCGGCGGCGACGCGAGGCGGCGGCGGCCGACGCTTTCGCACCGCCCGACAAAGCCGCGGCTTGCCGCCGCCGCCGTCGACTCCGCGCATCCCCGCCGCACGTCCGCCCCCCCCCCCGCGCCGACAACGCGGCAGCCGCGGCCCCCGACCGCCGCATCGCCGCCGCCTCTTGCCGCCGCCGCGGCCTTGTACATTGGCGGCGGCGGCGGCCACGCATGGCGGCAGCTGCCGACACCGCCGGAACGCCCGAATCGGCCGCGGCTTACCGCCGCCGCCGCCGACTCCGCGCACCCCCTCCGCACGTTTGCCCACGACGGTTCCCCCGCGGCGGGAGGCCGCGGACGCGATAACGCTCCTCGTTGCCGCCGCTGCCTGCCGCCAAACCGCAGCCGGCCGCGGACCTTGCCGGCGCTCCGCTGCCACACGTCACCGCCGAACCGCCGCCGCCCGCCGCCGCCCGCCGCCGCCCTCCCGCCGCCAGAGGCCGGCGCGACCCACCGCCCGGGCGGGCCGGCCTAAC
>ENA-ORXT01002624-ORXT01002624.1-marine-metagenome-genome-assembly--contig:-NODE-2624-length-21195-cov-3.806563_pt1 | contig 21195 bp, 15 predicted proteins | sample MGYA00237868_ERZ511482 | MGnify/ENA metagenome assembly ERZ511482
TCGAGGATTATTCTTATCTCTATTATTGTTCAATGGAGCCAGTTAAAACGATTTTATTTGCCCATTGAGATGCATTTCTTGACTTTGACACTTTAAAGACATAAGAGTCTGTAAATCAACGAGTTGAATTTTAAGAGGTGCACTACTTTTTCACCTAAAGTATTGATTTACAGTGTTTTGTGGATTCGCATCTTTTGGGATATTTAGCTTTAGTTTATCCACGAGTATCTGTTGCTGCTCATCCACTTTTGACCGGATATAGACGATCTTTTCGGCTTTGTTATCCTTTATTTTCGATAACTGCATCTTGTCTAATGCTTTTATCAATGGTCTATGCTGTAGTTGAGTCAGTTGTTTCAAGTGATTGATAAATGTGAATGCGATAAATGACATACAGATGTGTCCTAATATTCTCTTATCTGTCCAGTGGAACATCGGTCTTATTTCCAATTGACTTTTCAGTGTTCTGAATGAGTGTTCTACTTCGAATAAATCTCTATACTTAGTTAGTATCGTTTCTACGCTTTCATCTGTGGTGGTTGATATGGCCTTAAAGCCATCGTATTTTTTGTCTGCATTTATTTTATCTAGATCTAAACTAATGGGCAGACCTTGTTCATCTGATTTTATGAATCTACCAGCTCCTCTTTTTTTGACAGCCTTATACTTATTAGGCTCGTCCAGCCACTTTTGCGCTTTATCAATTAGCTTTTGTCTTTCATGTTCATCTTTGCGTGCTCTTTTACTAGAGTGAGTACATATGATTCTTCTAGCTTTGTAGTTCACTTCTCGATAGCTGATGGTATTGTTTGGAGAACTGATAAGTGTGGTATACTGAGTTTTGTCTATTAATTCTACCTGTATCTTTTTTCCCAATCCTTTAACACTATCTCCTATGATATAGCCAATACCTTGCTTGACCATATATTCTCTATTGGCTTTGTCTATCATTGCAGCATCTGCTACCACAATTACATTATCAATTACATAGTTCTTTCTCATTACTTTGAGCGCATCGATCATTGTACCGCCTTCATAGGTATTGCCTTGGTATACATGATAAGTGATTGGGTTTCTGTTCTTATCAACTAGTAAGCCTAAGACGACTTGAGTTTTATGTGCTTTGCCATCTTTGGAGTATCCTTTTTGGCGTAGCTCATCTTCTTTTTCTACTTGAGAGTCAAAATATAAAGTTGTTACATCATAGAATACCACATCAAGCACAGCAGAAAATAAGGACCGATGCTGTTTAAAAATATGGCTCTTGACAAACTCTTCTTCGGCACTTAGAATATCTAATGTTCTATAGAGATGATGTAAGGCTACCTCTTTTTGAGTAAGTCTAAAATATTCTTCTTGATTAAAACTGTTTCTCAATTTAGAACATGGATCATTAATGCGCTCAGCAATCATCAATTTTAATGAATCTTGCCAATTGAATCTTACTTTTCTCTTATTGTTGATTTTCCTAGCTAACTGTTCAATATTGAATGTCTTCCACAGGGCATCTATCACCAGTGCATACCCATAATTGTAACGTCCAAGTTCGCTAAATTCACTGCCAGCAAAGTCTTCAAGAGATTTGCCTGCTAATTCCAAAAATTTCTTAGCGAGATTCTCAAGCTGGTCAGGCGTGTAATCTTCAACCTTGCCTAAAGAGTACAAGGTGCGATGTTTGGCTATCCCGTCTATTTTGTAAGATTGAATGATGCGCATGTAACGCCCAGATTTCTTTTTATCGATTCGTAAAAAAGCCATTCAGCAAATCTAAGGCAGGAAAAACTCCCATCAAAGCCATTTTCGCACTACCCTCCAATCTCAAATCATAAACCAAATGTCAGTATTTATCGCATTATTGGAGATCAAATCGGTCAAAATAGGGCTGGAAGTGTCAAAGTCAAGAGTCACAATTAGAGTACCCCTAATTTTGGGGGTGATTACGAACAATTATATTCCTTACTTTTAATCATAGACTTCTAACAAACAAAATAAAACCAATCCTTACAATACCCGTAAGGTTACCTTTTGTATAAATCTACATATAGCAATGCATAATCAAATTCTATAAAATTCTGAATCAATTTTATTCAACAAATAGTAGACAGCATGAATCAACTCCAGAGCATCATTACAATAGTCCTATTAATCCTTTTCAATACCTATGTTTTTTCCTTCAACGATATAAGTAGAATGAATATCGAAGATCACCATGGTAATTTAGAAGAGATAAGCAAAACGATCTTCACGTGTCAAGACGACATACAAAATGGAGATGAAACTGGTGTCGATTGTGGAGGATCGACTTGTCCCCCTTGTAATGGAAATGGTTCTTGTGGATCGGCAGCAGAGTTTCCTACGATTAGTACTGAAATGATATGTCATCCAAGTCTAGGAACCATTCTCAATTTTAATTATGAAGGTGGAGCTGTTGGCGGTTATCAATATACTGCGGATGTAGATGGCATTACAGGTCAGTTTACACTCGATTATCCTTTGCCAAATATTGGAGATAATATCGTTGGGTTTGTCTTAGGCTTTGATGCACCATATGGTACACTCGGTTATTCATTCAATGCTTCGATACATGGATGCGATCCCAATCAAATATTATTCAATGAAACAATCCAATCTATTGATTGTCAGACGCCCTGTAGTGGTAACGGGTCTTGCGGATCGGCTGCAGAGTTTCCTATGCTTAGTACTGCTTTGTCATGTGATCCAAATAATGGAGTCCTCCTCACTTTTTACTACGAGGGTGGAGGTGTTGGCGATAATCAATACACTGTCGATGTAGATGGACAACTGAGCCAATTTACTCTCTCATGTCCATTGCCAAACATAGGAGATCAAATCTTCGGAATCGTATTTAGTCATCCAACTGTTTACGGTGTTCCTGGTAATTTTATTACTGTAAATGTCAATGGGTGTGACCCCAATATCATTCTTTATAATGAGACTATACAATCGATAGATTGCTTGCCTCCATGTCAGGATCCTGTTGATTATACCGCTTTGCGTGCATTATATCTAAGCACTGACGGAGATAATTGGTCTGACAATACTGGCTGGCCTGATGCAAATTTTTTTAATGCCAATCCAAGCATGCCTTCTGCTACAAATTTGTCTTCGTGGAATGGTTTAGTATGCGAAAATAATCGGATCACTTATATCCAATTACCTAATAATAATTTAACAGGTACCATACCAAGTGAAATAGGACTCTTATCAAACCTACAAACCTTGGATTTAGGAGATAATAATTTGACAGGTACAATTCCAATCGAATTATGGAATTTGACAAATTTGCAGTTTCTATCTTTAGAAGATGGTTCGCTTACTGGGCAACTGCCTCCAGAAATAGCTAACTTATTTTACCTCAGAGATCTCCTTTTGGGGAATAACAATCTCAGTGGCACTTTGCCTACAGAAATGAAAGGTCTAACAAACTTGCACTGGATTAGTCTTTCCTTTAATTCGTTTTCGGGTACAATTGACGATGATTTTTTTGAGAAATGGAGCACTATCCACGATGTTAGATTAGATTTTAATCAGTTTTCTGGCGACCTTCCGACATCCCTCGGGGACAGAACATCACTCCGTGTGGCAGCCTTAAATAATAACCAATTTACAGGATGCTTTCCTTACAACTATAAAAATCTTTGTACAAACAAGGATAATTTTCCTTTCGGAGGATTCAGTTTTGGTAGTAATATTGGACTTGGAACGAACGACGGAGATTTCGATGCATTCTGTACTTCTGAAGCTGGACTTTGTCCGACAACGATAGATTGTAATTGGGTAGAATTGACTATAAATACTGGTGTCGGGCCATTATTTTTTAAATATAATATGACACCGTTCGATTATGAATGCAATCCTACTACGATTTATACTGGAGAATATTATCTCAATACAGATCTTCCAAACACTAGCTTAAATTACGTTCATGAGCTAGATGAAAACTGGTACAAAATAAGCGTGCAAAATGACCTTTATGATGGATCAGATTTAACCCAAACCATTGAAGTAAAAGATCATAGTACAGGAAATGTTCTTATTCCACAATCTCCAATAGAAGACTTTTTCTTTTCTGATGATTTCCCATTATGCAATGCCGTTATTGTAAATCAAAATCTGACAGTAAGCAATAATAATGATAGAGGACCTGGCTCATTGAGACAAGCCATTCATGATGCTAATTGTACTTTTGGTGAAGATGATATATCTATTTTAACAACAGGAATTATTGATCTAACTTCTTGCGGGACGACTACAAATTTTGGTGCTGACTGCTTTATTATTCTACCACAAATCAGAGACGATGTTAATATTTTTGGAAACGGCATTACTTTAAGCTCAACGTCAACAACCGGTAGGCTGTTTTACAATAGATCAAACCTCAGTTTAAAAGACCTAACGATTGATAACATAGATTACAGAATATTTGGTTACGGGACCGGTGGTGCGATTTGGAATGGAGGAAATCTTAGCCTCGAGAATGTGACAATTAGTAACAGCCATGCATCAGGTGCGGGTGGCGCTATTTATAGCTATGGAGTTGTAAACACAAAGAATTGTACTTTTTCTAATAATAGTGCAGGAGATCGCGGTGGAGCCATTGGTCTACACCAGGGTACCGCTACGATTAACCATTGTACTTTTTCTGATAATAGTGCTAATGAAGGTGGAGCCATATATACTTTACCTAATAATGTCGGACTCAATCTTCACAATAGCATTTTTGCAAATAGTCAGGCAGATGCTGACTTAAGTCTGGGTCTAGCTCCTGTTACAAATGATAATAATCTCGTAGAAACTTGTGTCGGGAATTGTCCTACATTTGATATTACGACAGATCCCCAACTAGGTCCTCTTCAGGATAATGGAGGCGTGACCTTTACACATGCTTTGTTAATTGGGTCTCCTGGTTCTGTGGTATCTCAGACTACTAATTTATCTGCTTTGGTGAGTTCTTCTTCCGAATCTATTAGTTATTCGCCTAATGGTTGTGCTAATGTTAGCGTGACATTTACTCCTTTCGCCATTAATTACGCATGTGCTTTGGGAAATGATGGAATAGCTGGTACTTCAGATGATGGATCCTGTATCGTCAGTTTTTCATATTCTGATAATGGTAATGGAACGGTCACGTATGGCTTAGTATATAATGAAGGTGATCCTACAGGTAGCGGCATTCCAACGTCAGCTGAAAGTATAGTCACTGTTTCTGTCGAAGAATGCGGTCCAGTCAGTCCAGCAGTAGATGTTCTGCCAATTGGTGCTGTTCTACTGGATCAACGAGGTTATGATATTGCGAATGGAGAAAAAGATTTGGGAGCGTACGAATACGAAGGTGTTGATCCCGATGGCTGTGATCTTGTAGAGTTTGAAGGAACAGATATCATGGGTAATACGGAAGATATCACAGCACTTCTCATGGTCGGCGGAGATAACAAGATTGATTTGAATGCCGATGTATTATATCAAGCTTCGCAATTGATTGATTTAAAGCCCGGATTTGAAGTAGTCTTGGGAAGTATATTCGAAGCTCAGATAGGTCCATGCTCAAATTGATAATATGAATTAAAATAATGACATTTTGCTCACACTAAAAAAGTGAAAATGGAATATATTTAATTCGTTGGCATGAAACTTGACTTACCAACTGAAGAGAGAACTACTTTGGAAGATTTAATAATAACCAAAGTAGTGGAAGAGAGGGAAGTGGGTAGAACGATTTTTCTCTCTAACACAAATTAGAATATTCATCTCAGAGTATTGTTGGTTATAAAAATTGAGTAATTGGAACTTGGCTGACTTCTCAGGGTCAGCCAAGTCCGTTTATTTTACAACTTCAATCCGAAAGTCAAGTCGATATTTATTTTCTTTTGATCTACAGTCACATTTTGATTAGATGCAGAGTTAGTCAAAAAGTAAGGGGAGTATGAACTCTCTCCAGAATCAAAATTGCCAGAGAGATCTACAAATACTCGATTAATTCTGATACCGAGTCCACCACTAAAATTGATATTTGCAGTTCCACCGTTTTGAAAAACTGATGGTTCATATCGTACACCTGCTCTATATCTAAGATTAGCTTTAGCAATTTCTGCTCCTACCTTTACAATAGGTATAGACTTTAAATCAGATGAAATTTGATTGTTGAGCGCATCTTCTAGTTGGGCATCGAGAGGGTTATTACTATTAGCAGTTAGGTTAAATGAAGCATTCGTATATGATACATACTCGACTTCTCCAGAAATGAAACCCCGTGTTTGACTTTTCCTTCTTTGCGCAAAATCAGCATCTTCTTCATTTCTTCTTTGGATCAAATCACCACCTAAGGTGAACATGTACGCTGCTCCTGCAATTGCTCTCCAAGGAGTCGTCAGTCTATATTCAAACTCTCCATTCGGACTATTTGCCGTTATCGTTTCTATCGCGTTGTCATTAAAAGTATAGGTAAAATCAGCAAAGAATTGATCATTTAAAATCATAACACTCGGCGTGTGACCCGCAAGCGAAACTCTTAGACGTTTGTTTATTTTGTATATACCCCCAATTTTAGCATTAATACCAAAGCCTGAAGTTTCTAAATATTCAACATACTCCAAATCTTCAAAAAAGTCTATTGAATTGCTATCGTCAAATTCGCGATATGTCTTTGTCTCTTCAAAAGTAAAAAAGGGAATTCCAATGTTAAGTCCAATTGAAAGTTTATTGTTAAAATTAGCACCATAGCCTAAGCCTAATTCCTGTCCTGCTCCTAATCTAGATACAGTTTGATTTCTTGAAACTGGACTTGAAAAATCTCCAAAGTCAGTTTCATAAAAATTGTCACCATCAAAGTCATAAATAGCACCCGCATCAAATGCAGGCCCAGCTTCAAAATCATCCAAATCATTCAAGCCTAAAGAATTGGCCCGTTCGACAAAACGTTCGGCTATTGATCCCGGTGTCGTCGCTCTGTATTCAAAGGAGTTCTCAAATGTTAAAAACCGATTTAGGGAGATTCCAAAACTTGAATAGGAAATAGGGGAGTTTGACCTATGCCGATTCGTAGAGACATATCCAATTAATCCAAGACTTGGACTGACTGTATTCTTAGTTGTGGATTGGCCTGCTAGCACCGCTTTCTGATTATCAATGACTGCGCCCGCACTAAATACAAATTCTCCAAAACGATACTCACCTAGACCTGCTGGATTTTGAGCAATAGCTGACATGTCTGCTCCAAGAGAACTGAATGCACCACCTACACCAATAGATCTAGCCGTACTTGCATAATCAAACGATGAATAGCGTACAGCTTCTGTGATTGTTTGGGCGAATGTATAGCTAGATACTATTAAGCTAAAAATTACTATGGGAAGCCTTTTTTGCATGGGTTTATTTTTTGATAACTGTATCCTATCTTCTATTTGCAATACTTCAGTTTGCTACTACAATTTACGAAAGTCTAGAATTTATAAATCACTTCTATAAAAAAAGGTGGATGAATATTAATTCAACCACCTTTCATGTAATTTACTTTTTTGAAAACGTATTATCCTCTTGAACCTCTAGAACTAGATGATCTTGGTGCAGATGATCTGACACTTGAAGATCTAGTTGAAGATGATCTCCTAGGAGAGCTACTTGTTCTAGTACTTCTAGTATTATTTCTGTAGCTACTTCCAGTAGATCGAGCAGAAGATCGAGTGTTGTTAGTTCTAACAGCAGATCTTGTGCTAGTTGACCCTCTGTAATCTCTTGAAGTCCTAACAGTCCTCGTAGACCCAGCTCTGCTTGGAGTAGAGCTTGATACTGTCCCAGCTCTTCTTGAAGAGTTTACAGTAGAACCACTTCTTGCGTTATTATTTGTCGCAGTTGCAGGTCTTGTATTTGCAAATCCTCCTACTGGTGGGCAGTAATAAGCATTAGAAAATCCGCCTCCACCAATTCTTCCGACAGAGTTAAATCCTCCAAATCCATTTCTTGAGATAGGATTTAAATATGGATTTGATAATGAACTGTAGGCATAAGCATTGTTTCTGAAGATGCTATTTCCTGTTCTACCAAATCTGCTATTCAAGCCTATAGAATTATAACCACCATAATTGTAGCTATTTGTGTAAATAGGAGAGAAGTAACTTAATGAATTTGTCGGTCTGCTGAACCTTCTAATTCTTGACGTATAGTGGTAACCATCATCTTCAGCAAAACTGCTATAACCGTAATCTTCTTTGTTTTCAGCTACGTATTCTTCTTCGATGTCAGCGAAATAAACTTCATCTGAAGCTTCAAAGTACAAATCATCGTACTGAGCGAATGCTATATTGCCGATAAGTAAAACAGCAAGTAAAGACAGTATACTTGTTTTAATTTTGGACGTTTTCATAGTAATAATTTTTAAGTGTAAATACATTAACTTTCTATAAATTTCACCTTAATGCTAAATATACAATTAAGGCTTGGATTTTTCAATTTTTTATCTTCGTAAGAGCCGACTTTTCAACTTACTTTTTTAGTACGAATTACATTATTATGACGTATTTTTTAGTGCTAAGGTTCATTTTTTTAAGCTATTTAATACTTTTTAACATTTGAATAACTAAAGTAAACATTCATATATGCTCATAAATTGAAATTATATTCTGCAATTCATAATTATGGCTATTTTATGTTTTGATAAAGACGTTTTTTATCAATATCTCTTACTCGTCTTTTTAGAGCTAGTTGAATAAGATTTTTGGTTTTCTAGTGCCAGTTTTAGTATTTCGACTTGGAGAATACTTAGACTGGTTAACATTAGAACGATTTTGAGGAGCACTTCGTGATGAAGATTGGCTTCCAGACTTATAATTATTCATTGATTTATTTCTTTGGTTAGGTTTTAATTGATTACTGCTTCTAGATTCAGTCATTTTTCTAGCCTGACTGCTTGATCTTCTATCATTTTTGGCAGACGAAGAACGAGTAGATCTCTCTGGTCTTTCGTAACTTCTCCGTGTAGTAGTCCTTGTGCGACTTGAATTTGTACCTGTTTGATTTCTCGTCGCTTGAGCATATCTGCTTTGGTGTCTAGCTTGATCAGATCGATTCATCCGAGAAGTTTCACCTCTACTAGGCTCATTGACTCGATTTTGTCTTCTAGAATTAACAATATCTGCACTCCGATTGCTTCTTTGTCTGACTCGATTATTTGATTCAGATCGACTTTGGACGTTAGTTACAGATAATTCTACAGGACTGTTTGACCTAGCATTGACGATATCACGGCTTCTTGGAGATCTTCTGTCCGAGGATACTCTAGTTCTTCCTTGATTAGCACTCGGAGTATTTAAACGGATATTTCTATTTGGAGTAAATCCTCCAATATTTGCCAAATTTGACCTGCTGTTGTCTCGTGCATTCCATCCGCCAGGACCATACCATCCCCACCATCCATTTCTGTAAGGGCGATAAGGATTATAATTCCTTCTATATGGTGAATATGGTCCATAAGAGTTATTGAAGAAAATTGAAAAGCCATTGTATCTTCCATTGCCAAAGCCCCAATTAAAGTTGTTAAAATTTCGATATCTATTTCTTCCTCTGTAGCTTTCATAATAAGTATAGCGAGGATTATAGAAATTTCTACCAAAATTAAAGTTGAATGATATATTAGATCGACCTAACCAAAAATTATCAAAAAAGAATTGATCTGGATATCCAATTGAACTACGAAACCTATTCGTTATGGGATAGTAAGCTCCAGTTTCCATATCTAAAATGTAGAGTGTACGGCCTACATAGTAATAACTCCTTTGCATACGTCCAGTCACTGGGTTATAGACTAGATCCCCCACATTTGCCGATTCATAATAGTCTATGTCATATTCATCATCGTCGAAGAAACTGTTGTAATCATCAGTGTCGGCGTCACCCTCTTCATACACATAATCATCGTAATCAAAATTATTTTGTGACGAAGCATAATTACCCAGTCCAAATAATAGGAGTAATGCATAAACGAAATTTCTAAAACACTTCTTCATAGGAACCAAATTTAAAATGTAAATGATTGACTAACTCCGAAAACTTTCTATCTCCAAATTACTACTTTTGTATTGCTATTTGTGTTAAATGAACTCAGATTACAGTGTTAATGCTGTTAAAGTGATTTTTGACTCAAAAAGCATGTAATATTTAAATTATTGTATTTATTTAATAGTATAACACTGATATTCAGATAGTTACACGATTTTAACATATGTTAATATTTTCTTAAAATGGCTAAAGAAATAACGGAAAGGAAGGAGAATTACTCGCAATGGTATAACGACATTGTAAAAAAGGCTGGTTTAGCAGATCATTCAGCTGTAAGAGGTTGTATGGTCATTAAACCTCTGGGATATGCGATTTGGGAGAATATGCGAGATGAATTAGACCGCGCATTTAAAGAGACTGGTCATGTAAATGCGTATTTCCCATTATTTATTCCTAAAAGCTTTCTTAGTAAGGAAGCAAAGCACGTAGAAGGATTTGCTAAGGAATGTGCAGTCGTGACACATCATAGATTGATGAATGATCCAAACGGAGATGGCGTTATCGTCGATCCGACTGCGAAATTAGAGGAAGAGCTAATCGTTCGACCAACTTCTGAGACAATTATCTGGAATACCTACAAGGATTGGATCCAATCATACAGAGATTTACCATTATTAATAAATCAATGGGCAAATGTCGTAAGATGGGAAATGAGAACTAGACCTTTCTTACGAACTACAGAATTTCTGTGGCAGGAAGGTCATACTGCCCATGCGACAAAAGAGGAAGCTATTGCAGAAGCTCAACTGATACATGAAGTTTACACTAGATTTTTGGAAGACTTTGCGGCTATTCCGATTATAAAAGGAGCAAAAACGGAAAACGAACGATTCGCAGGTGCAGAAGACACGTATACTGTCGAGGCGTTGATGCAAGATGGTAAAGCACTTCAAGCTGGAACATCCCACTTTTTAGGTCAGAATTTTGCTGAAGCATTCGAAGTCACATTTATGAGTGATGAAAACAAGGAAGAGTTAGTCTGGGCTACTTCTTGGGGAGTTACAACAAGGTTGGTTGGTGCTATGGTCATGGTTCATTCTGATGATGATGGTCTGATTATTCCACCAAAATTAGCACCTACTCAAGTTGTGATTGTTCCTATACCGAAGCCAAGTAACGAAATCATGGTGGTTGCAGAGAAAATTAAGGCTGAATTGATTGATAAAGGAATTTCTTGCAAAATTGATAGAGATAAAAAGAAAAGACCAGGGTTTAAGTTTGCTGAACACGAAATGAAGGGAACTCCTGTTCGAATTGGTCTAGGCATGAGAGATATAGACAATGGAGTGGCAGAAGTTGCGAGAAGAGATACAAAAGAGAAACAATCATATAGCCTCGATGGATTATCAGATAGTATAGCTAAGCTCTTGACTCAAATTCAGTCAGATATGTTTCAAAAAGCTTTAGAATTTAGAGATAATCATATTACAAAAGTTGATGATTTTGAAGATTTTAAAAAGGTTCTTGATGATAAAGGAGGATTTATTGCAGCGCATTGGGATGGCACGGTAGAGACAGAATTAAAAATAAAGGAGCTAACAAAGGCAACAATTAGATGCATTCCATTGGAAAGAGAAGAAGAAACAGGGAATTGTGTATTGACGGGAGACCCCTCAGAAGGGAGGGTCTTGTTTGCGAAAGCTTACTAAATCAGCCTATTTTTATCAATTTCATAATTGTCTTCGACTTCGAAAAATTATATTCTTACTATATTTTTTGATATATAAGATATGTATATATAATATTCATTATATATTTGTGATATGTCTTACGAATTAGAAGGAATATTACACAAAGTGTACGAAGTAGTGAGTAAATCAGCTACCTTCCAAACAAGAGAGTTTGTTGTTAAAACCGATGGACAATATCCACAATTCATAAAATTCCAATGTACCCAAGATCGTGTAGGTATCATTGATGGCCACAATGAAGGAGAGGTATTAAAGGTCTATTTTGATCTCAGAGGAAGAGAATGGCAGGATAAGTACTTCACTAATCTAAATGCTTGGAGAGTAGAAAAACCTGCGGCTGGTGCATCGTCTCCTGAAGTATCAAATGTATCTAGTATTTCTGATCCATCATTCCCCAAAGAGGAACCAGGTAATCCATCTTCAAGCTCATCCAGTTCGCCTAAAGTAGAAGAATTCGACGATCTTCCATTTTAAGCACAGAATTTAATTCTACTAAATTCTGTTATAACAAGATGCTACGTCTGTTATATATATTGATTTGCCTTCCATTTTTGTCTATTGGACAATATATGTTTGATGCGAATGCTGTGTATAGTGATTCATTTACAGAATGGGACATTAGGGCAGAAGTATTTGAAGATGATGAATGGCATTTAATCGATGGGATTATTCAATTAAACTTTGAAGGTAGAAACGACTGGTCTTCTTGGAATTTTGAACTTCAAGATATTGATATTACCTGTCGACTAAAATGGCGAAATAATTTCAATCACTGGGTCATGTATACACCAGATGAGCTCATCACAATTAGAACTGTCTGGAAAGATGATTTTATGAAATGGAAAATCACAAGCAGCTCGCATATCATTTCTATAGAATCTAGATATAGGAACTTGACTGATGAATGGGAATTAAAATCAAAATCTATTGGTGAATGGAAAATGTATACAGGTAGGGAAGGAGATCCAAAAGAATGGATTATTGAGGACGACTTAATTGAAGCAGTAGATATATATCACAAGTTAGCCATGACATTCATAGTCCTGTTCAATTCTAGTCCCAAAGATTAATGTAGTTGTTAATTGGTATTGCTATTTTCCAACTCAGCTAGGATTGCTGTGTCTCTAATGTGGATCCCAATAGTTTTAGAATTTTGTTTGACATCTCAGCAGAATACTGTTTGGGTATGTCATGTCCTAGATCATCAATGTACAGGGTTTCTGCACCAGGAATCAACTGTGCAGTTTTTTCACCATGTTCAAATGGTACTAGAGGGTCAACTCTGCCATGAATAATTAAAGTAGGGACATCGAGTTTTTTCAAATCTTTGTACCTAGACCCAGAAGCTGTAATTGCTGCCTCATGGTGTTTGCCTGCGTCGGGATTGAAGCCGTTGCGTTTTTCTAGTTCATATCTAGTTTTTAATACAGTATTTAAATTGTCGAGTTCATAATTTCCCTTAAACAAATTTGAAGCAGTCAAATTGAATTTCATTGACGTTTCAGGGCTATCATTCATCATAAATTTCAAGGTGTATCTAGTTATGTTTTTTACTGTTTGAGGGAATATACCTGGTAAACTTTTATCGTTAAAGAAGCCAGTAGAACTTATAGAAGTTAGGGACAGTGTACTTTTTGGATAATTAATTGCAAATGATTGAGCTATCATACCGCCCATTGATATACCAATAATATGAGCAGACTGTATTGATTCTTTATCCAATATTGATTTCACATCTCCTGATATATCTTCTAAAGTGTATGGATCTGATTGATGCCAATCTTCTATCCAGCTTGATTTACCAATATCTCTATGATCAAATCTAATGACGTCGTATCCTGAATCTAAAAATGGCTTGAAAAAATATGTTGGCCATTGAAGAGAGGTCGAGCCATATCCCATTATCAATAAGATCGTTCCTTTCTTTTCTATTGAAGTCCTGTTTAATTCATACCAAATGTTGATATCTCCATTCACAGCAAAGGATTCTGTACCATTATAATATTGTGGTAGAGGTAATTGTTTAGCTTTTTGAATAATCTTGTCAGAATCAGAAGGGATATCAGGAGCAAACTTTACATAACAAAAGCCCAATAATACTGATGCTATAATGAGTAAGCTTATACTAAGAATGATTTTTTTTAACATAGGATATATTAACAGTAGAATAGAATTTCTAAAAGCATAGAAAATATATTCTTTGCGGAAATGTAAAATACAACAAATATTACCCTGCTATTGATCTACGACAATTAGGTTTTTAAATGTTGATCTCCCTTGTGAATCTGTTAGGCTTAAAATATAGGATCCAGATTCCTTTATAAGATAGGGTAGTTCTATTAATTTGTTATTTGGATTAATATCCAGTTCGTAGACCAAGGAATTGTCAGACTTAAAGATTCTAATTTTTCCTGAATTCATAGAATCAAGATTATATTCTAAGTTAATATTTGTTCCAACAATTTGTGGGTTTGGATATATATCTATGGATGGACTAGTAAAATTACTTTTATGTTTAGTAGACGCTAAGGTGAAGTATCTGTATTTGTCTGCACTAATTTTTTCCAAACTTGTTATAGAACCTAATGATTGCTTAGATTTAGTCGACTTGGTATACTTGCCATCATGTAATGAAATGTTTAGAACATATTCATCTATAGTAGAAGGTATTATTTCCCAATGATCATTATGAGTTAAACCTATGATAGTTAAGAGTTCAAGATTATCATTTTCTATAACTTGATTTATTTTTGATCCTTGACTCCAGCTTAGTGTTAAATTAGAATCTTGATTTAAATTCACTTCCCAGTATTCAGCTTGAGATATCTTATGTAAAGGTTTAGGTTTTTCTCCTTTAAATTTATTTGGATTCTCAAAGTAGTAGGCTGCAGAACTTCCATAAGAATCTGACAAATTTGCAGGTCTATATTGGCCTTTATGACCAATTGGGAATGTGAAATTCTTGCGGTGATATGATTTTACAAAACCATCAATATATTGTTTTTCACTAGCACCCGACCAACTACTTTCACCAGAATATATGAGGAACCCTGGATTAGAAGACCTATGAGCCATTAAAATGCCAGGTTTGATCAATCCAGTTCCAGCCATGAAATTATGTTGTCCGAAAATCGTCACAAATCCACTTTCCGCAATTGAAAGATTTCCGTAGGCATTAGACCTTATTTGAGAATAAGATATTGACGTGAGAAATATAAATATTAGAACGATTAAGCTTTTCTTGGGAAAAAGCATAAATATCAGTTTTTGGATTAAATAAATCAAGGAGAGGCTTTGGAACCTCTCCTTAATAACAAAAGTATTACATTTTATACTAAAATAAAAGCGTCATTAAAAATGAGTAATCGTCAGTCCAAATTTCTTGATTGTCTTTTCGGACGATATGGACACTTAATGTATTAGTAGTAACATTACCTCTCAAGCTAATTGAGAAGTTAACATTATCATCTCTTCTATTAATTTCTTGTAGGTAAGCACAGATAGTATTGATCGATAATTCAGGGAAACTATAAGTAATTTTCATACTTGCATGAGTACCAGTTGCACTATCATCACTATTCTGAACTAAATCATCAATTCTCCAAGTTCCTTGTGATCCGTTTGGCGTAAAACACTCTTCAGTAAATGTACCAGTGTCTCCAATTTGAACAGCATCAAAAGCTGGAATAGGGAATTCACCTTTCTTAGAATTCAATCCACCTGCATCACCTTTAGGGCCTTGTGGACCAGTAGGACCTTGAGGACCAGTAGAGCCTTGAGGACCAGTTGGACCTTGAGCTCCATTTGGACCAATAGCACCTTGATCACCTTTAGGACCTTGAGGACCAGTAGAGCCTTGAGCTCCAGAGTTTCCTTGAGGACCAGATGGACCTTGAGGACCAGCAGGACCAACAGGACCTTGTTCACCAGCTGAACCTTGAGGACCAGCAGTGCCTTGAGCACCAGCAGGACCTTGTGTACCAGCAGAACCTTCAGGACCAGTCGCACCTTGCGGACCTTGAGGACCGACAGATCCTTGAGAACCAGCAGGACCTTGAGGACCAGTTTCGCCTTGAGGACCAGCAGAACCTTGAGGACCTGCAGCTCCATCAGCACCAGTTGCACCAGTGTCTCCTTGAGCACCTTGTGCGCCTTGAGCACCAGCAGCACCTTGAGGACCAGTTTCACCTTGTGAGCCGGTAGGACCTTGAGCACCTTGTACGCCTTGAGGACCAGTAGGACCTTCAACTCCTTGAGTACCTTCAGCACCCTGAGGACCAGTGGCACCTTGCGGGCCAGTTTCGCCTTGAGCACCTTGAGCACCTTGAGCACCAGTCGAACCAGTTGCACCAGTAGCACCAGTCAATCCAGCTTCACCTGCAGGACCTTGAGGGCCACCTGCACCTTGAGGACCAGTTGCTCCTTGAGGGCCTTCAGCACCTTGTGGGCCGGCAGCACCTTGCGGGCCAGCGGCACCTTGTGCGCCTTGAGGACCTGCTTCTCCCTGCACTCCAGCAGGACCTTGAGCACCAGCAGCACCTTGAGGACCAGCAGAACCTTGAGGACCAGCAGGACCTTCAGGGCCTTGAGGACCTTCAGAACCTTGAGGACCTTGAGGACCCTCAGGACCTTGAGGACCTTCAGAACCTTCAGGACCTTGAGTTCCTTCAGAACCTTGAGGACCTTGTGGACCTTCAGGGCCTTGAGGACCTTCAGAACCTTGAGGACCAGTTGGACCTTGTGGACCAACAGCGCCTGTTGCGCCAGTAGCACCTTGAGTACCAGTTGCGCCAGTTTCACCTTGAGCACCAGTAGCACCAGTTTCACCTTGAGCACCAGTAGCACCAGTTTCACCTTGAGCACCAGTTGCACCAGTTTCACCTTGAGCACCAGTTGCACCAGTTTCACCTTGAGCACCTGTTGCACCAGTTTCACCTTGAGCACCAGTTGCGCCAGTAGCACCGTCAGCCCCATTTGTTCCAGCAGCACCAGTTTCGCCAGTTTCGCCTTGAGCACCTGTTGCGCCAGTTTCACCTTGAGCACCAGTAGCACCAGTTTCTCCTTGAGCACCTGTTGCACCAGTTTCGCCTTGAGCACCTGTTGCGCCAGTTTCACCTTGAGCACCAGTTGCGCCAGTTTCTCCTTGAGCACCCGTTGCACCAGTTTCACCTTGAGCACCTGTTGCGCCAGTAGCACCGTCCGCCCCGTTTATTCCAGCAGCACCCGTTGCACCTTGAGCACCAGTTTGTCCAACATCGCCCTGTGGACCAGTTGGGCCTTGTAAGCCAGGACTACCTTGAGGACCTTGTGGCCCGAGAGATCCAGTAGCTCCTATCGGACCAGTTGGACCAGCAGCACCTTGTGAGCCAGTAGCTCCAGTGGGACCAGCAGGACCAGCGACTCCATCTTTACCTTGAATACCAGCAGGACCGATAGGCCCCTGTGTACCTGGATTACCCTGAGGGCCAGTAGCTCCTACAGGGCCAGCGACCCCTTGAGGACCCTGGGCACCCACAATACCTTCAACACACTCCCATAGTGGAACGTCGTCAGTACCTTTATTTATCTCAAGACATTCTGTCTCTATATTATATATAATAGCACCTCTTAATGGTGTAGGTATGGCATCTCGTTGTGCCGTAGTCATTCTAGGTGGTATGAAAGCTTTATCCGTAGCTTCAAGTTCTAAAATTGAACCATCATCAATGGTAGTTTCATCACCTCCAATTTTTGCTTGAGAGAATATTGCGTTATTGAAACACAACAATATTCCTACAAAAAACAGAATACGAGAATAAAGGTTAACGTTAATTAGATTCCGATGGGTTAAACCACACTTCATCATGCAAGGATTTTGAATTAAAAAAATTAATTATTCTTATTGAACAAACTTAAGATTCGAGAAATACAATCAGTATAGCAGCAGAGGTTTTGTATATAAATAGGGATAATCAAGATTATGCCAATAGATCTACAAAGCCAAAATAGAACAAAATCTCTATTTATCTTAAGCATTAATTTTTAAAAAACAGATTAAGAAAATTTGGCAGATATAAAATGTTGAACTTTAAACCTTTACGTAAAAGATTTACCAATTTAATTTTTCAAGTACTATGTATTAACTTTAGCTCTGTTAAGAGTTGTGAACCGTGTTCTTTAGTTTTTACTTTTTCTATAATTTTTAGAATGGTTCCTTTTTCATCAATTATTAAAGACTTTCGATAAACGCCCGTGATCTCTCTACCCATAAATTTCTTAGGTCCCCAAAGACCAAAAGATTTAATAATTTCCTTTTCAGGATCTGCTAGTAGATTAAATTGAAATTCATATTTATCAATAAACTTTCTATGTTTTTTGATATTATCTGGACTTATTCCGAATATTTGGTATCCAAACTTGGTGATTGATTTGTAATTGTCTCGTACACTGCATGCTTCTTTAGTGCAACCTGGAGAATCATCTTTTGGGTAGAAGAATAAAATATACTTTGATCCTTTTAAGCTCTCATTTGAAATCAATTCACCGTTCTCATTTTCTGCTTCAAATTGTGGTACTTTTTCACCTTCACTTATCATAACCCAATGTTTGTAAACGTAACAACAATAAATAATGATTCTTGTTCAAACAAATATTATCAAACGAAAAGAAATATTAAATTATTTTAATATTTGAAAAATAGCACGAGCTATTTCCTTGATTATCTGTCACTTGTAATTCTAGATTATAATCACCCTTTTCTAGTTTTTCGTTAATTTTGTATGAAATCGTTTTTGATTTGAGATCATATTCAAATAATACCCAAACGTTATTTAGTGTTCCTTCAATCGTTAAGTACTGTGATTTTTTAGTTGGTTCAAGATTATCTTCAATAAAAAACTTGATACTGTTGTTCTTTTTAAACGTAATATTCTTGAATAGAGGTTTTATGGATGGTGGAATAGTGTCACGTATGACAAATATATTTTGAAGTCTATTAATTTTAGTTTTACAAATAGAATCATTCTTGCATTTAGAAACTAATTTTAAAAATCCATTATTTGCATATGTTGCAAAACACCATTTTGAACTTAGATTATTGTCTTTAGGCTTATAAAGAATTTCAATTGGGTTACTAAGGTTTTGATAATTAGGATCCATATGTAATGTGTGAACTAATTGGGCACCTACAAACTGTTCTTTTTCAACTACAGTGATACCTTGTTTATTTTGAAAAGTTTCATTCCTTAATAGCAATGTATAGTTCTGAAGTTTAATGAGGCTTTCTTGATGTGGGAAGATTATGTAATTAGAATGAATGCTTTTGTGAGGTTTAGCTTTCTCAGTAACTAAGACTTCGAGTGATGAGCTATTTGATTCATAATCTATCAATATGATTTTTAAATCAACTGATTTTTCGTTTTCTAAAGAATCTCTTGTTGAGCTAGCAAAGCTATATGGACTTTGTATCTTAAGGTCTACTAAATGATTAGTTGATTTATGTGAATCCATTATTTTTTGATCAAGTAGTAGTTGTATATCATTTGAATCATCAAACTGAATTGAATCAAATTGCATTTGAGAAAACAGGGTATTGTTAGTAAAAGTTCTAATGGCATAAACTCCATTTTTATTTGAAGCACCATTCATTTTATCGAAAAGATTAATTGAGAAACTAAACCGGTCTAAATCATTTACAAAGATTGTGTCTTTATTTAATTTGTAGCTGTTTTGATTTTCTTTTATAATAAGGATTTTTTCTTCATGCACAATATTCATGAGTTCGTCAAATTCATATAGTAAAATTGAATTCAGGATTGGCGGTCGAGAGTCCTTGGGTTTTATGCCAAACAAAATTGGATTTATGAGAATGTCAGATTTTGTATTTCGAATCTCGAAATGTAAATGTGGACCGAAGGACTTTCCTGAGTTTCCCATCAATCCAATAAAATCACCCTTTTTTATTTTAAAAAGTCCCCGTTTTGGATGAATATCAACTGTAAAGCAATTTCGTTGGGCTTGATTTTGTCTTGTATAATCAGTTATTGTATTTGAGAATGATTTCAAGTGTGCGTAGACTGATGTAAATCCATTCGGATGGATAATGTATAATGAGTTGCCATATCCACCGGGTTCAACTTTGATGCGGCCTACATATCCATTTGCTATACTGAAAATACTATCACCTTCGATACCTCTCTTTGATTTTATATCTAAACCACCAGATCTAAATAGGATGCTCATTACCCTTCGCAATGCGATGGATAAATCTAGCTTAATTACAGAGACGAAGGTTTTGAGAAAGAAAGTTTCTCAAACTAAAACGCAAGATATAATTGGAGGCTCTTCAGGCATTAATAAAGTAAAAGAAGATATTGCGAAAGTAGGACCAACAGATGCAAGAGTATTAGTAACTGGTCCAAATGGTTCTGGAAAAGAACTAGTTGCTAGATGGATTCATGCCAAAAGTCATAGAAATCAAGCACCAATTATCGAAGTAAATTGTGCCGCAATTCCTTCTGAATTAATTGAGAGTGAATTATTTGGTCATGAAAAAGGCTCTTTTACAGGTGCTCACAAAAACAGAGTCGGTAAATTTGAACAGGCTTCTGGTGGTACGATTTTTTTAGATGAAATCGGTGATATGAGTTTGAAGGCGCAAGCAAAAGTTTTAAGAGCCTTACAAGAAAATCGCATCACTAGGGTTGGTGGAGATAAAGAGATCAGAGTAGATGTTCGAGTTATTGCTGCAACTAATAAAGACCTTAGAAGAGAAATTGCAGGAGGTAGATTTAGAGAAGATTTATACCATCGATTAGCTGTTATTATTATTGATGTGCCGCCATTAAATGATAGACGAGACGACATTCCTTTATTGGTCAATCATTTTATTAATAGTATCTGCACAGAGTATGGCGTTACCATTAAGAAAATTTCTAAGGAGGCAGTGATTGCCTTGCAAAATGTTAACTGGACGGGTAATATCCGAGAGTTAAGAAATGTAGTGGAACGGTTGATTATTTTGAGCGGAGAAGAAATTCAGGACAAAGATGTGTTCAATTATGTGTTGCCTTCTAGTGGTAGCGCTGCTGGAAAAAGACAAAATAGTAAATTCAAGGAAATTTTTGAGCAGTTCAACAATGTAGATGATTTGCAAAAATTCATCAAAGAGGAATATGCGAACTATAAGTCTAATTAAGTAGAGTTGTTTATTTGTTTATAATGTTTATTTGTTTAATAGACACTATATCAGCTTCTCTATTAAGAAGTAAACAAAGAATAATTTTGCCGCTCTACTTGAGCAGGTTCTGATTATTAATTATTTTACTATCCAAACAAAAAGTCTATCAACAACAATTGATAGGCTTTTTGTTTTATAGTCAATAGACTTGTTCATCAATAAGAAAGATGTATATGAAATTCATATTTTTTCTTGTAAGGAATTATTTTTTTCAGT
>ENA-ORXT01002625-ORXT01002625.1-marine-metagenome-genome-assembly--contig:-NODE-2625-length-21193-cov-4.695113_pt1 | contig 21193 bp, 27 predicted proteins | sample MGYA00237868_ERZ511482 | MGnify/ENA metagenome assembly ERZ511482
TACCAAGACTTTCAGTAATAAAAGAGAAAGCTATGTTATGTAGGATAATATTAACCAAGCAGTCTCAAGAAGCGTTGACAGAAAATGATATGGGATAAGATGAGTTAAAACCCTATTTGTGGGAGGGCAATATATTCCACAATCATTATAAATATTAAAAATGTTTTTAGAAAAATTAATCGAAGTCATCTCCAAAGATGGGATTGGAGAATTAAGCGGACTCAAAGGGTGGGCAAAAGATAAAGAGGGCGAACCTATAGATATGGAGAACTATGAAGTTAGATTTATCAGTGAAGAGTATATGACACTTTTTGCGGGTGGGGATTGGCAAGAACAAAAAGTTATGAAAATAGCCTTAGTTGATGATGACTTGGAAGTAGTAGAAATTAGCGAGGCTTAGGGTCTATTAAGTTTTATCACTTATTATCACTCGTCTCATTGCGTAGGCTTTGAGATGAGCGATATGAGAGATAATGCTCCGGCGCATGCGCCGTCACTGGCTTATGGCCGTCATGCGGTCGATTATCCACTGCGCCCGCCATGTACGAGATCGGAGTGCCGGAGCATTATCCCCAACCCGCGACGAAGGAGCGTTGGGGATAATGGATTAGTATATCTATTCGGTGCAGAACCACCACAATGATTATTTGAAACACAATTTATAAAGAAAAAAAAGCTGCGGAGCATTAAAAATATGATTGAACTATCACCAAATATAAACCCAACAACAGAGCAATTAAAAACTATAGAACTTCAATTTAGAAGAACTATAGAACCATTCTTACGCATCCAATGTGAATACTTAAAAATTCATATGCCGACATACACACTTGATGTAGCATCAGGTAAAATTACAATGAACCCAATAAAAGATGAAACATACTTAAAATGCGAAAAAGAAATACAAAATATAAAGGACTATTACACCAAGAAGTATTCACCATACTTTAATTTTTGCGGGTAGGTTTTTCTTTATAAATCCCAAGTTCAACCACAATCTCAAGAACGAAGAACCAAACTGAGCTTGCATATAATAATAAATTATCCAATGGTGATGTAGTTCAAATTATTGAACTATGCGGGGAATTGCTGAACTTAGAAACGATACCAAGCTATGCAAAATCAAATAACTTGAGCTATAACGGGGTAAAGAACAATAGACAGGTAATTACGATTTTTGGTTGCAAGTTGGTTATTGACAATGATTAATCTATTAAAAATTTTCACCGCCTAAAACGCCCGTCCACTATACCATAGAGCACGATATGGTCCCCGCATCAAAATAAACAGTTAACACCCTCACGAACATATGTAAATAATTCATATATATATTTGTACCATCTAATCACTTAATTATTAAGTCGCTCGATGGGATTTTTTACAAATTTATTTTCAAGCAGCTCTACCAGCCCCGAGAATCCGAGCGTACCCATTTCCTCATACGTAGAACAATTATTTAACAGGTCAAAACCAGCCGCCTATGTTTCGCCAGACTCAGCGATAAGACTCACCGCCGTATACGCTTGCATCAGAGTATTAGCCGAGACGATAGCGAGTCTATCGCTTAAAGTATACGAGATCGACGACGAAGGCAACACGAGCCCAGCCACAAAGCACCCGCTCTACACTTTATTGGATCAGTCGCCGAGCGAGAACTACAGCGTATTTACTTGGCTCGAAGCCATGACTGCACAAGTCGCACTTAGAGGCAATGGCTACAGTCGAATCATATCAGACAAGCAAGGTAACACAAAGTCCCTTGAGTTCTTGCCAAGCGTATTAGTAAGGCCGTTCATACACGACGGTAAGATATACTACGAGTATAAAGGCAAGACGTACGCACAGACTGAAATGATACACTTACCAAACTTGTCGTTTGACGGCTGCGTCGGGCGCTCACCGCTTGAGGTCGTCGCCGACTCGCTCGGTATGTCTCTCAATGCTGTGAACTATGCCAGCGACCTATATGCGAATGGTGGCTTTGTGTCGGGATTCATCACGCACCCAAATAATTTAAGCGGCACGGCAGCCGAAAAAATATCGAAAGGAATAGGCGAAGCGGCGCGAGAAAGCCGTATACCTGTCTTAGACGAGGGTATGAGTTTCACGTCTGCCAGACTCACACCGAAGGACGTCGAATTTATCGAGACAATGAAATTTCAGATAGAAGAAATAGCGCGGATATATCGCGTACCTCTTCATCTATTGCAGCACCTTGACCGTGCGACGAATAATAATATCGAACAACAATCTATTGACTTTGTGGTCCATACGATACGCCCATGGGTAAAACGATGGGAGAGTGAATTAAATCGAAAGCTATTATCGACAGATGAGCGTAAGACTTATAAAATAAGATTCAATATAGACAGCCTACTAAGGGGCGACATGAAGAGCCGAGCTTTTTATTACAATGTCATGACGAATGTCGGCGCGATGAACCGAAACGAAGTACGTGCCCTTGAGAACATGAACGCCGCCGAAGGACTCGATGAATTTACTTTACCGATGAATACGGCGAAAATCACAGAAATGGGATTTCCTGAATCAGACACCGACACCGAATCCGAACCGGAACCAGACACGAAAGCATAATATTTTTATAAATAACAATCCCATGCCTAAACCAATAGACAACAAATACACCCGTCGATTTTTAAAAAATAAAATCTCTGTGAGAATGGAAGGCGGCGGCGACGAATCTGAGAATAAGAAAACTACAGTCGAAGGATATGCCGCCGTCTTTAATTCGTGGTCCGAAGATCTTGGATGGTTCCGAGAGAAAATTAGTGTCGGGGCTTTTGACACAGCTTTGCAGACATCAGACGTGCGCGCCCTCTATAATCACGACCCTAATCATTTGTTAGGTCGAGAGAAGTCAGGAACATTGATATTATCAGTTGACGCGACAGGATTAAAATATACGCTTGCACTACCAGAACATCGACACGATATTGTTGAGCTGATAGAGCGCGGCGACTTAGCTGAAAACTCGTTTGCCTTTACTATTGCTAACGATGAGTGGGTAGAAAATCCAGACGGCACGACTGAAAGATTGATCCATGAAGTAAAAGGCATAAGAGATATTGCCCTCGTAACTTATCCCGCCTATGCTGAGACGAGTCTCGCACTTAGATCCTTTAATGAGTGGAAAGAAGCCGACGCCGAACCAGATGAGCAAATGAAAAGAGAGCAAGAACAAAGAGAAAGGAGCCTATCACTTAGCGAGGCAAGCCTATCACTATGATGGTGGTCCTCATGCTCGGAATTAAATGCAATTACGCTATAGCAGTATTAATATTTTTAACAATCTCAAAAACTTTTAAAAGTGAAAAATTCAATTGAATTAAGAAAAAAACGTGCCTCGATATACGAGGACATGAAAAAGCTCAATACGCTCGCCGATACTGAGAAGAGAAGCCTTACAGAAGATGAGCGCTCTAAGTGGGACGCCATGGACGCCGACATGAAGAGTCTAAAATCTCAAATCGAGAGACAAGAGAGAAGCGAAGCCCTTGCGGTCGAAATGGCAACTCAAGCAGACGAGGAAAGAAGAACGGACGACCCGAACCCGTCAGACCCAAAAGCAGAATATCGAAATGCCTTTGGCGGATATCTACGACGCGGACTTTCTGCGCTTACGTCAGAACATAGAAGCATGGTCGAAAAGAGAGGCACGGCGACACAGGTCACGACCACCGACACGCTCGGCGGCTATACTGTACCTGAGATGTGGCATAATGAAATAGTCAAGTACATGGAGTATCACGCAGGGATCATGACCGCTGCCAGAATCATTCCGACGGCTAAAGGCGGAAAATATCATATCCCTATAGTCAATGATACAACCAATAAGGGTTCTATCATCGCGCAAGGTGTAGCCGACACGGTGAAAGATGTAACGTTCGGTACTGCCGAGCTTGAGGCTTACACCTACACGTCTAATGTGATAAAAATATCTTACGAGCTTTTGCAGGATAGTGGATATCCACTTGAGGCAGAACTACAAACCATCATCGGCGAGCGACTCGGTAGAATCTTAAACGAGCACCTGACGGTAGGAACGGGGACGAACCAGCCGAACGGGGTTTTAACAGCGTCGACGCTTGGACATACTGGCGCATCAGCGACAGCGATAACGAGACAAGATCTAATCGACTTAATGCACAGCGTAGATCGATCATACAGGATGGGTGCCAGTGTGAGGTACATGTTTAACGACAAGACCCTCGCCGCGATTAAAAAGCTATCCATTGGCTCGGGGGATGATCGACCACTATGGGCGACAGGCATGACAGTCGGCGCACCCGACACGCTCGAAGGTGTCCCGTACATCGTGAATAACGATATGCCAGATATTGCGACAGGCGAAAAGTCAATCTTATTTGGCGACTTCTCCAAGTATGCTATTAGAGAAGTGAAAGGCACGACAGTACAGCGACTCAATGAAAGGTACGCAGATGAGAGAGTCGTCGGGTTCTTTGGGTACGCCAGATATGACGGCGAGATAACAGATAACAGCGCAATCAAGCACATGATCCAAGCGTAAGGAGCCGCCATATTATTGTATTAATTTTTTTAGGTAGGGCGGCGTAATAGTCGCCCTATTTTAAAGACCAAAAATCAAACCAAATGGCGAAAGCTAAAAAAGATAAAAAAGTCTGGATTAAGACGCTCGTCTCCATGGCAGGGCGTGACATGACAGCGGGTAAGGGTGCAGTCATCGAAGTAGACAAAGAAGAGGCGCAGCGATTAATATCGGCAGGACTCGCAGAAGCGACCACGGCACCGCAAGACATAGCCAATGCCAAAGTCACCGCTAAGATTAAAAAATAATGTATACAGTTTTCACACCACCCGCTGACACGCCCGTCTCACTCGCTGACGCTAAGGCTCACTTAAGAGTCGATCACGACGACGAGGATAGTCTCATTGCATTAATGCTGGGCGGTGCGATTGACTTCATAGAGAACTATATCGGTATGTCTTTAATCACTCAGACCATAGAAGAGAAATTCGATTACAGTGGGCGAGATTATCGATTAAGCAGACACCGAGCCACTGAGGTCGTGAGCTTTTATTTTGTTGGTCCAGACTCTAAGGCGTTTAATGAGATGTATGATATCGATAATCTACTTATTAGCTCGGGCGAAGGGTCCGCACTCATCCTACTTGACGACCCGCCTCCTGTTAATTATAAGGTGATAGACAAAGTCAGAATAAGATATAAGTCAGGATTCGGTGACACACCCGCCGACGTCCCTGCCTCGATCCGTATGGCTATACTGATTCAGCTCGGGAGTATGTACGAGAATAGAGAGATAAAAGTTAGACGATATAATAGCGCAATCAATGATTTACTAAGAGAATATAAATATCGCGGCAATGCTTAAAAACATCATAGACGACATCGGAGTCATGCGACACCGTGTCGCGATACAAGACTATACGACGACGCCGAATAAATTCAATGAAGAGGTGACTACATGGACTGATATACGTACCGTGTGGTGCGCAGTCGATTATAAGTCGGGTGACGAGCGAGAAGAAGCCGAGAAGGAAACCGCGAGACAGACGATAGAGTTCACAGTCAGGTATCATGCCGACTTTTTAGATAAGAAGCTGCGAGCCATGTATCGCACTAAGACGTATGACATAACAGCCATTGAGAATATCCATGGCATGAATAGATTTCTAATACTCAAGTGCGATATCTATGAGTAAGAAAAAGATAGCAGCGAAGCAAGCGAAGAAACTCGCCAAAAAAATAAAGCGACTTAACAAGAAAGTTAAGAAGCTGAGAGGCGAAAGAGAATATACGCAGATCGGCTACATACACTACGACGATGTCGAATATTAATATCAGTAAAGACATATCGAAATTATCGAGGAACACGCAGCGGCTCATAAAAGCTTTTAGCCTTGAAAACCGTAAGCCTATTTTAAAAGAAGCTGCGACGATATTTGAGAAGTCCGCAAAGAATAAAGCGCCCTCGAAAACTGGAAAGCTCAAGGATTCGATCAGCGTCCAAGAGGGTAAAGCGGTCGTCTTTGTTGGTCCCGCCGCTGCTTACGGCAGGCACGTCGAGTACGGGACGCAATATAATAATGCGAGACCGTTCATGCGTCCCGCTTTTGTCTCAGGACGTGACGCCGTGGCTAAGAAAATAGAGAAAGGATTTAAGGAGCTATTAAAAAAATACAAAGCAAGGTTATGAAGTTCGTCGAAGAGGCTATACTCAATATATTAAAAAATGACGCCGCGATCACAGCGAAGGTCGGCGACCGCATACACGTCAATACCATACCACAGGGCGCAGACTTTCCAGCTATCCGAGTAGTCCGTATTGCGACCGAAGGAAACGAGACCAAAGATGGTCCGAGTACAGTCGACAATGTCTTTTTGCAAATCGACAGCTTTAGCGATCACACACTCGAAGCTAAGGAAGTCGCCGAACTCATACGTGAGGCACTCGACTACTATAATGGCATCGAGCCGACGAGCTTAGTCAATATCATCAACATGACATATAATAACGCGACCATGGTCCGCTATGAAGAGGTAGACGTTAATGCTATCGCTTCGGAGTACATCGCCCGTGTCGCCGTCAATGAATCATAAAAATTAATCAATCATGAAAGTAAAATTACTACAAGAATTTAGAGGGCATGCGAAAGGCAAGACTATCGAAGTAACTGCCGACCTCGCTAAGAGTTTAATCGCTGATAAGGTCGCCGAGAAATCCGAAATAATCAAGCCCAAAAAAGGCAAAAAGAAATAATTTTTAAAATCCCAAAAATCAAATTATCATGGTTCAATCAGGAACATTATTAAGAGTATACGCCGACGGTGTCGCCATTGCCAAGGCTACTAATTGTACTATTTCATACAATGGCGAGATGATCCAGACGACACATAAAGATAATGTCGGCTCTTGGACAGAAGCAACACCGGGACAGAAGAATGGTACAGTCACATGCGAGGCGTTATACGCCGAGGGCGAAAGCTTTGAGAGTTTATTCAATGCTTTTAACAGTGACACCGTCGTTGCGATTAAGTACTCGACAGAAGTCACGGGGGATAAGCGCTTTTCAGTTAACACCTATATAACAAGTATGGAGCAGAACGCGCCAGTCAATGACAATGTCAGCTACACGGTGACGTTCACAATGATATCACAACCCGTAAGAGAAACTTCATAATATAATAATTCAGCCTCTATGTGTTTAGCCTCGGCGGCGGTGACGTCGTCGGGGTTTTATAAAAAATCATTAACTCAATTCAATAAAATCCAATGAACCATAAAATCATAATCTCAGGTAAGACATATTACTATAATTTTGGCATGAATACTATCGCATGTTGGCAGGAAAAAACAGGGCAATCATTAATTGAGACTGGCACGGAAGAAATGCCGCTTTTTGATATACTCTACTTAATTCTCTTTGCTTTCCAAAACGGCGCAAGAGTGGCAAAGGAAGATTTCAGTATGACGGTCGCCGACATAGGCGACATGCTGGATCACAACCCCGAATTGTTCGACAAAATCATGGATAAATACAAAGAGTCGCAGGGGGGTGCGACTAAAAAGGGAAAGCCGAACTTGAAAGCTTCAAAAAGTTAGCATTCAGCGCAGGGGTGTCCATTGATGAATTCTATAACCATACATACAGTGACATCGCTCTTAAGATATCCGCCGAGTCGGAACGGCAGGCGCGAGCCTACAGTGTAGCTCGCCTTAATACTTACTTATTATTAAGACCACATCTAAAAAATCAGAATATTAAACCAGAAGATCTATACAAACTATCAAGTGATAAGAGCGAAGAGGCTCCTGCTATCTCCATGGAGCAAGCCGACGAGATTTTTAAGCAATGGGACAAAATAGAAAAACATGAGTAAAAGTATCGGATCAGTAAGTATACATGTAGGTTCTAACATCAAAGCGATGGTATCGGGACTTAACCAAGCCGAGACTATCGCGTCCGCAAAGCTTGGCGGGATTCAGCAAAAGGCGAGCGCGTTCGCCTCTCTATTTTCTCAGAACATGGCGAAGGGTATCGGCACGACGAAGAATTTCGTCGGTGCGCTTGGTATCATCGACGACGCTTTTTATAATCTCGGCGGCATAGCAGGACATACATTTGGCAACATATCGCAGATAGCCGACGACCTCGGAAACAATCTAAGAAATGGTGCGATATCTGACGGCATGAGATCGACGATAGCGAATATCAGTAGCATGAGCGACAAGGCAGGCTTTTTCGTAGGTCGTATAGATCAGCTGCGTGACACGATGATTCCAGCTATCAGCCTAATCGGTCGCTTTGGAATCGTCGGCACGGGCGTCGCTAAGTCTTTAATTGCTTTCTTTCCTAAGATCGGCGCAGCTATTGCCGTGCTGAGTGGTCCTATCGGCATCGTCGCTGGACTTATCGCAGGGATTGGAGTCCTGATAGCCGTTAATTTTGATAAGGCGACCGTCATCATTACGAAAGTGATTAACTACTTCATACGGCTATATAATGAAGTCTTACCAGTGCGTATCGCGGTCAATCTATTAATTACAAAATTCAAACTTTTACTTAATATAGGCTCGACCCTTTTTAGTGTTTTTCGGAATGCACTCGGCGCAATCGCCGACGGCGTCAAGGCTATTATCTCGGGCGACTTCTCTAAGGTGTCGGGTATACTATTAGAGGGACTTAGTAATAATACTGCGATACTGAAAAAAGGCGGTGAGAATGTCGGCACGATCATCGGCGAGGGTATTAACTCAGCTATGACTAAGCGCGCCGAGATCACAGTTGATCAGGTACGGCAGAAGCTCGGAAAGCTAAAAGACGTCGGCGAATTAATCAAAGGTTTTTTCACGCAGTCTACAGATGCGGCACCCGAGATCATCAGCGGCGGTAGAAGTAGCGACACGGCAGAAGCCCCACAAGCGCGAGAAGAAATTAAAATAGATACCTTACCAGACTCGGGGCGACTGCAAGGCATCATCGATTTATACGAGTCTATCGTCGGCAAGGTCCAAAATCTTGTCGATGTCAATAAGTTACTACCCGGTACGTACGACATTATCGCTGAGAAACAACAGCTTGTAAAAGATAAGATCATAGACTTAATCAATTCTGGACTAAGCCCACAAAGCGAGAAAATAAAATTCTTACAAGAGCAATACAAGTTACTCGGCATCGAGGGCGAAGCGGCAGGGGGTAAGATCGTCGACAGCTTTAATAAGATACCCGACGCCTTGAGAGCCGTCGCCGATCAGATAAAAAACAATATTGCGCTCAATGTCCAGAACGCAGAAAGCTTCGCCGACGTCGCCAAGGGCGCAATCAATGGCATACGCCAAACCATCAAGGCACTACTCGCGCAGACAATAGCTAACGCTATCCTCGGCGCATTTAAACTTAATCCGATCCTCGGCGCAGTACTGGCACCCGTCGCGGCAGGCGCAGCGTCAGCCGCTTTCAATGGATTAATACCCGCTTTCGCCAAAGGTGCCGTCGTCAGTGGTCCCACGCTCGCCATGGTCGGCGACAACCCTAACGCATCAGTAGACCCCGAGGTGATAGCCCCGCTGAGCAAGTTAAAAAAGATAATAGGCACGTCTGGCACGAGCGTTAACGTAACTGGTAGCTTTCGGGCGTCTGGTTCTGAGTTACTTCTTGTACTGGATGAAGCCGCACAAGAGCGAGGACTATCTCGCGGGTTTTAGGGCATGGCGAAAATTCTATCTCATAGCTATTATTCCATTAACGGCACTTTATTCGATCTTGAAATATATGACAGTGAGGGAGCCGCAAGCGGGGCGACCTTTAGTGTATACCAGACTAAGGGCGTCGACGTGAATATGATCGGCGACACTAAGAACGTCTTTAACAGGATCTATGCCGCGACGTGCGCCTTTGAGATAGTCGTAGACGGCAGTACTCCGATTGACGCCTTTATTGAGTCTTTAATTAATACTTCGGATGACAAGCGGTTTATCGTCAAGTTGCTAAGAAATAATATTCTACATTTCGCAGGCTTTATCATGCTTGACGGCGTCAGCTTAAGAGATACGTATAAGCCCGCTCTAAAGATCACCGCCGCCGACGGCATCGGATTCTTAAAGGACATAGAGTATATCAAGGAACTACCGCAAGCTGGTATCTTCTCAGCTTATACGGGTTACGACACGCTGCACGATCATTTATTCATAGCGCTTGAGAAGATCTTTAGACACTACCCGACAGAAATATATAGCTCAAGCGACACAGTCGTCACGGTTGCTGCCGATTGGCGTGAAGAAGGACAGGCAAATGGATCTAATCCGTTTGAGGCATTACGCCTACATCATAGCAGCTTTTATACAGGCGGTGTGCTCAATGTCCCACAGCGGCAAAGCGCATATTTGCTTTTCGACTTTAGAAGTTGCTACGACGTCATCACTGAGATACTTAAGGCGTTCAATGCGCGATTATACTATAGTAATGGACAATACCATATCGAGCAACTAAATCAAAGGCTCGCGACAGGCGTACAGCGATATAATTATAATATCGATGGCACGGCTAACGGCAGCGGCGAAGTATTCAGAGGTATTAATATAAATCAAGTCAACTACATGAATAAGGCGGGCGGCTTATTCACATACTTTTCACCGATCAAGAAAGCAGTCGTCAAGTATGCCAGCGGTCAGCGTGTTAATCTTGCTGAGGGATTCGACGCTAAGAAAAACGCCGATGAAGAAAAGCTACTACAGGTCATTGACATAGGCGACGATACATATCTTGAATTGTCCTTGCGTATGGATCATATCAGCTTGGTCGATCAGAGTGAGCAGGTGGTCCCTCATAGATTCGTATTCAATGTTACAATTAAGTTAGAGTACGACGGCGGGACTAAGTACTTGAAGCGAGAAGCGATCACAGTGACTAATTCATTTGTTAATTACTCGGAAGTAACAATCGAGGACAACCCTAATAGCATAGAGGTTTATAGCGATATCCAGAATGGTAAAGTATTCAATGATCTAAATGCCGAGGCGTCCTTTTTCTTCACTATCGCAAATCTAAAGACGCCGATACTTGACGAGGGCGAAGACGTTAATCTGATTATGCAAGTTGAGTTCGATAAGTTTGTCTACTATACCAGTTTTGCTGGCGTCACTCAGAGCAATTATACTGAGCTATGGCGGTCTAATAAAAACAGCTTAAGACTTATTAATCCGCTGGTTATCGGTAGCGAAAGCGAGGACGATTACACGGTCTTTGAAGTTATCGCGAACGATAAAAATAGCAAGGTAGAAGAAGAAACAATCGTCATGGGCGACTCGCCCGGCGAACTCAGTTTTAGAAAGCTGCAGTATGGTAGTGGCACTAACTGGACAGATACCGAAACATGGGCGGGCAATAATGTCACGTCAGGTCGTGACCTCGGTTCTATACTTGCCGAGGACATCGCGAAGATAAGAGGTAAAGCACTTGCCCGACTTAATCATACATTCATCATGCCGATTAAGCCACTCTTTGACAGTAAGTACCTCGACCCCGACATTAGAGTAGGTTACGCGGGCGCGACTTACTTGATGATGAGCGGCACGTACAAGACAGGTATCGACCAAGTCGAGGGCGTATTTTTTGAAATAGACAACACGGGTCCAAGTATCAGTATAGCGAATACAGTCGCAAAAGAAATAGTCCTGTCAGGTGAATCTATCCCTTTCGGCAGTGGTCCGAATAAGATACCCGACACAGGTACAGGCGGCAACATCATAGAGCCGCCCGACTTACTCAGTTTCTCAGCGTTCGAGATCCAGAAAAACCCAACGACTAAGATCACCGAAATACCCGTCGACCCCGAATATTATTATGCTTACAAAGAGGGTGACGTCATCCAGCTCACGAGCCAAATCACAGGGAATACATACGAGTCGATTGTATTAGAAGATCTACAGCCCGACGACGATACGCTTAAGATACTCGGCTTCGACTTGACTGACGAAGATTTGCCAACGGGGACACCGATACAAGTCGATAGTTCTGGCAGTGCTAAAGTCTATGAAGAGCACGAGGGCGAGACGACAGACTTTATCGTCGCGAGCGCAGCACTACCAGACCCCGCCATATTTTCGATAGATTTTATCAAGAAGTCAGTAGCCGTATTCCTTAATGGTGTCCGATGTCGCTATGTCGAACCGTCCAGCTTGAGCGGGTTTAATAGATTCAGTCTTGATGTAAACCAAGCGAGTAGTCCGCCCGTCAATAAAATATTATTTCCAGAACCATTAGAGAGTGACGACCATATCACACTTGAATACACAAGTATCGAAAATGAATGATGTAAAAAATATAGATGCTCGCTCGCGAGTGATTGAAGTAGCCGCACGTAAGGCGGGCGTCTCTTATCATGAACTTAATCTTAAAGTGCGTGTCGCTATGAGTCAGCTCGGAGCCTTGAGTTATTACGAGTTTGAAAAGCTCGTCCATGCACTAACCGCAAAACCTAAAACAGAACAAACATATATCAGACTATGAGGCTATTATCGACAATCATTATTACACTGTACGCTCTTAGTGCATCGACACAAGTCAAGCTTAAGCAAATCGAATACAGCGACGAAGAGAATCAAATCATACTGACAGACACCGAGGGACGTCCGTATTACTTCTATCTCGACAGCCTCGGAGTCGCACAGGGCGTAAGCAGCACTATTTTCTCGGATGGAAATACATTATTTCACTCCTTTAACCAAGACACGACCGCCGTCGTGCTTAAGCTATGTGGCGACGGTACTGACATCGGCAGTAATTCGGGCGGCACTGCCGAGTGCGCCCCGCAAGCCGCTAACGAGTTCAATAACACGACAAGCGTCGAAGACCGCGCACTTACCAGCCCGACGACACTATCAAGCACCGTGACTAATGAGGTCAATTATTCTAACCTAAGCGACTGTAATGATATGAAAGGCTTCTACATAGTAGAATCAGTATTTGCTATAGCGGGCGCACAGGTCGCAGACTATACGATCAGAATCAAGGCAAGCGTCGACAATGGTCCCGCGACTGTCATAGCTGAGAAGTTCATATACAATAATGTCGGCGACTACGAGCAAGACTATTACTTAAGTAAGCGAGTACCGATCACCATTAACTCACTCAGCGCTAAGAGTGTAGAAGTAAGCGCCGAGTTAACAGTCGGCTCAGTGGGCGTCGGTGAAAATCCAGAATGGCGCAGCGTCGAGATAGATCTATCATTATTCGCCGCGAGTCATACCGTCGGCTCTTAAATTTAATCTAAAGCACTTTAATCATGAAAGCAATCATATTACTATTTCTAATCGTCGGCTTGTGCCAGTGGTCCACGGCTCAAGAGATCGGCGACACACTTACGATTTACGCCGTACTGGATCACGGACAGCCCGTGAAGGAAAAAATACTCGTCAAGAAAAACGGCAAGCTAAAGCGCAAGGGCTACAAGATCGTAAAACTAAAAGACAAGAAAGTCACCGACAAGAATAAGCGCAGTGTCAAGAGCCGAATATCTAAGGCGCAGTTTAAGAGACTAAAAAAAGCGTACACCTTAATCGAGGATAAGCAGCGCAAGAGCCGAGGCATTAATCGCGGCACCGTCAAGACGCGACGTAAGATATACGAGCGCATTTTAGAGGCTGAAAAAATCACAATCCAATGAGAATACAGATAACCATATTTCTATTTGCACTATGCCTGCATATCACAGCGCAGCGATACGAGTGCCGCACCCTGTCAGAGATCGACACGTCAGTCGTGGACGGCGGTCAGCTCGTGCCAATGTTTGGTGTCATCGTAACTGATAACGAGACAGGCGTCGCAGGGTATACCCGACTTTATCCAATAGAACTAACGAGGGATAGGGCGCATAGAGACGATATACGTAAAAAATTTCTATCAGAAGCCCTACAGTACGCGAGTAAGTGTCCGTTAAGCCTATCTGATCGCTATCCAGACCCACTTCTCGAAGTCGATATGTTTGAAACAGATACCGACTACATAGGCGAGCCTCGTAATATTGATATCATACATCGCGGCGAATGTAAGAGTATAGTATACTATGAAGTCGACAGAATATTTGGTGACACTGTCATCGAAGAGTTGCGTCTCTCACGTCTTGATAATACAGGCCTAAGTAAGAGTAATAATGTAGACTCGGAAGTTCTTTTCGCGGCTGCTAATATAGTCGAATATCCTGTAAATGCGCTAACACCCGACGAGCGTCGACAATATATAGCCTATACGGTCGAAGAAAATATGTCGAGTCTCGCGTGTCCAGAAATAGATAACGCTTTGCCTTATATGGATAAAGACAAACTGCTCGGAAACATTCGCCACGCTTGTGTAAAGCTCGGCGACAGCTATACAGATAGTAAGTCTGGATTTACGATCATCGAAAAAAGAAAGGAGCTACACTATAAAAATGAATCTCGCGACATGGTTATCATGATCGACGGCAAGAAGCAAAAGAACGGCTCTAAGCTAAAAGTCATTAAGGGCGACGTCCTCTATTATCATGACATGAGCAAGAGCGGTAAAAAGTACGAGACAGTCAGTCGCTCGTGGTTCATGGTCCTAACAGGTCACGAGATAGAGGTAGAAGCTATGCAAGACATGAAATTAAATGTACTCATTGATTAAAAAGAAAAGAAGTTAAAAACCATGAAACACCTATATCTCGCAATATTATTTATCGCATCACTGTCACGGATCTGTGGACAAATAGTTTACGATACGCTCGACTATGATGATTGTCATATCGATAGCCTCGCGATCAATGGCGCGATACTATCACTAATCGGATCTAATGCCGTAGACTTGTCTGGCATAGGCTCGCCCGACCAAATACTCGGCTTTGTCAATGACAATACGATCACACTGACGAACGGCGGCACGATAGATATCTCAGCAATCAATACAGATAATCAGACGATCAGCTTAAGCGGCACAGACTTGTCCATACTCGGCGGCAATACGATTGACTTAGAAAGCATCTTACCAGACTCTCTCGTGCAATCAATAAGCATTGATAACGATACTATTTTCCTGAGTGCTGGCGGCGGCTTTATTGACTTGACGCTCTATAAGAATCAGGACTTAAACCTTGCCGACTCGTTGCTTTTTATCAGTGGCGGAAATAGCGTAAACCTCGGCGGACTCATCGCGGGTTCGGCTCAGACGATTAGCGTCGTCGGCGAAGACTCTGACACACTGGAATTGTCGACCTCTATGAGTCAGGTACCTATGTCTGCGTTCTGGCAAGACTTAAGTTTTAGAGCGTCTGACGACTCACTCTTTATTGATGACGGTAACGGCGTTGACTTGTCAGACTTGGCAGACGATCAGACTTTAACATTGGTGGGGCAAAGTCTCAGCATTGACGGCGGCAACTCGGTTGATCTTTCGGGCTTGACTTATTGGGACTATGACGCAAGTGGAAATACTCTTAACAATAACAGCGGGATAAATGTCGGAATTGGTACAGCTTCGCCGACGGCTAATCTTCATGTTGTCGGTAAGATACTTACAGATAGGATAAGCACGGGGCTAAGTCTTATTCTTGGAGATATGGGCGCACATGACAAAGGGGGTGGGAGTACTATAATTGGAAATTTTGCTGGTCCTATCGCTGGAGATACTCCAGGCAATAATAATATAATGATAGGCGAAGGGGCTGGATCAGGTAATGTTGGCAGTAACAACATTGTTATAGGTAGTTATTCGGCAGGTTTTTGGTCTGGCAATAACAATACAGTTATAGGCATCGCACAGGCAGATCATTCTAATGAATCAACCGAATCATTTCGGCTGTATATCGGGGGTGCGTCTCCGTCAAATCTATCATTATTGTACGGAGAGTTTGATAATGATTATTTAAAAATAAACGGTAAGCTCGGCTTGCTAAATCACTTAGAAGATTCGGATCAAAGTATCGGCTCCAATGGTCAATACCTAAGCCGCGACGCGGGTGGTGTCGTATGGTCCACACTCGCCGCTAATAATGATAACAGCGCGACCAATGAAATACAATTATTAAGTTATGCCGCTGCGACTGACGTTATAAGCCTGTCAAATGGCGGCGGCACCATAGATATCACTGAGGTTAATACCGACACCCAAGATTTAAGTTATAACGCGACGACCGACGTCATAGGCTTGACCAACGGCGGCACGATCGACATCACCGAGGTCAATACAAATCTAAACGATGAGCAAGTACAAGACTTCGTAAAAGAATTAGTCGAAGGAAATACCGAGACGGGTATTACAGTCACTTACGACGACGCTGGCAATGACCTCGACTTCGTAGTTAATTTTCCTACTAATAATGATAACAGCGCGACCAATGAAATACAGGTGCTCGGTTATAATACATCGACTGACGTCATTAGCTTGAGCAATGGCGGCGGCACGATCGATATCACCGAAGTAAACACCGACACCCAAGATTTAAGTTATAACGCGACGACCGACGTCATAGGCTTGACGAACGGCGGCACCATAGATATCACTGAGGTTAATACCGACACCCAAGATTTAAGTTATAATACTTTCACTGACGTCATCAGCTTGACTAATGGTGGTTCAATAGACATCACAGAAGTAAACACTGACACCCAAGATTTAGGATATAGCTCATCCACGAATGTATTGAGTTTGACAAACGGAGGCTCAGTAAACTTGTCAGGATTGGCAGGGGGGAGATCAGATGAAGATATTGAGGACTTAGTTGGCGACATGGTTGTGAGTAATAACGAAAGCGGTATTACAGTCAGCTATAATGACAACTCTAACGGTAACGGTAAGTTAAATTTCTATGCCAATGATATCAGTGCGACCAATGAGATTCAATCACTTAGCAAGAGCGGCAATATCATAAGTCTGTCAGGTGGCGGCTCCGTTACCGACGGTATCTTAAGCATAGAGCAAGTAGAAGACTATATCGGTAACATGGTAAGCGGTAATTCAGAAAACGGTATTACTGTCACTTACGACGATAATTTTAATGGAAACGGAAAACTGGACTTTTCAGTGAGCGGCTCAAATGCACCTTCTTTGATTCAAGAAAAAGGCTCAATTACAAGAACGTCGGGTAGTCAGACTTTATCGGGGTCTTACCAGCGGCTTAATTTTACAAGTAGTGGCTCTTCGGCTCAAATTTCGGGTAGCTCATCATCGGATGATATTAGCGTTTTTTCTACAGGGTCGGACTATCAGACGACGCTGGACTTATCGTTCACAGGTTCGGGTTCGGGCGAAAATTCTGTCTTGCTGCGATTGTGGGATGATGGTTCTATAGTGAGGACATGGACGCACTACATACCCGACCCGTCTGGACTCGCTAATAATGAAACTCACTTTTCGACGGTAATGTATCATTCCATTACGGGCGGCTCTGATATATTCGTTGAGGCTCGTATAGATAATTCTGGCTCAAGTGTTCAGCTTTCATCCACAAGCAGTGTAACAGTTTCAAGATATAGACTAAACTAAGATATGAAAGAATTTTTGATTGAAATATTTAAGAGCCACGCGGGGCAAATGTTCGCAGCTCTCGTTGGCGTTGTCACGGCGTCAGTTGGATGGTTCACCGTCGGTAGGCACAAGAAAAATAAAGAACGTTTCGACATCAAAGTTGAGAACGACACGACGATACGCGAGCAGCTATTAAAGGTCAATACCGAGCTATCTAAAGTATTCGAGCTACACGTAGCCGAGGCGAAAAAATTCCATGGTGAGAGACTTGAGAATGTACGACTTAATTCTCTGATAGAGTCTATTAAAATGAATTGTCCAAGTAGCTGTCTCGATGACTTGATAAAAGCAATAGAAGAGGACAAAACTAACAACTCATAAACCGATAAATGATAGATGACCTATTAAAAGATATTGATAAAAAACTAAATACACTTAAGGCCCTACGTCTATCTACAGATGACGAAGTAGGTGACTTGCTCGAAAAAATTGACGAAAATATAAAACAGGAAAAAGAAGATGATTAAGGAATTATTAGAAAATATCAATAAGAAGATAAGCGCGATACACAGGCTCGTAGGCTTTACCAATTTGGTGACATGGGAAAGTATGGTCGCCATAGACTGGAATGTTGACGAGGTGCTCATGATAGGCGAAACGACTAATGTCAAGCTAAGCGAGACCGACTACCACATACGCATAAGGACGACAATGCCGTCGGGGTCTTCATTTACGCCCTCTCACTATCATGACTTCGTAGAATTTTGTACAGTCATAGCAGGCGAAATGTACGAGCCGCTGATAGATAGACGTGTCGGCTTGGGCGGCCGTATTTGCTACGGTGTAGCCGAGCCGCACGAGGTCACTAACGATAAGCCCGAAACCACTGTCTTAATTGTCGACTGGATTCGCACCGACGATTCAAAAGAGGCAATCGAATATTTAGATAAAATTATTTTACCAAAAACCTAATTATATGAATGAATCAAATATTGGAATCAAAGAAACGATAGAGTCGTTAAATTGGTTTTTTGACCTCACTGACTCGATAGTTTCAAGCATCAAAGGTGACGGCAAGGTGACTGTCATGGATGCACCCAACTTTTTTAAGGCTGCGACGGGTGCGCCTGGTGCGCTCGCGGGTGCCGATAAAATCCCACTTGAGATCCTCGGCATGAGTAAAGAGCAAGAGGAAATAATTAAGCAGCTCATCGTAACACGTTTCAATCTGTCTAATCAAGACATAGAAGTACACTACGAGAACATTTTAATCGCATTTATTCAGCTCGTTCGCAATGTTGGGCGACTCTATAAGATGAAAAAATAAAATGGTTTTTTATTGAATCCGTGGCGTCAGGAGTGGCGACACGGTTTTTACTTTTGTAATCCCAAAACACCAAAAACATGCATAAACTCACAATACTATTATCGGTCATCATTTTGTTTTCTTGCAGTCGTAAAGTAAAGCCGCCCGAACCATGTAACGCCTTCATATCGTGTGGTACCGAGGGCTGCGATAGACAGACGCCCGACATATTGACGCCCGTCGTTCCGCTGTCAGATATAAAAGTCGAAGCCGCTGACGAGGCTAATGTCTCCATAAGGTTCCATTTTGATAATGCAGTTATGTCGCCGATTACGCGAGACTCCGCAGTCTTCAAAATGCTTGCCGATGCTAACGATAATTTTGAGGGCTTTATTAATTTCACTTTGCCGACTGACTCACTTTATTATGCGTCTGACATAGGTGGGGATATAGATCACTTCATGAATGATCCTAACTGGTATAAGGCGCACTCGTTAGAAGCTCACGCCGACGACGCCCTTATTAATATTTATATCCTTGAGACTCAAGGCTACGTCTATGGCTTTACGTTCTTGCCTGCCGCTTGGATGGATCTAACTCAAGATCAGCGATGGAATTCTATTTTCTTAGCCGAGACAGCAGTGTATAGAAATACAATTAGTCATGAGTTAGGTCACTTTTTCGGACTGTCTCATAATTTCTACGTAGAGGACTTGCACAACTGCGACGATGTCGATAACAATAATATGAGCTACCTGTCATGTCGTGACGAGTTTACGCCCTCACAGATCGACACCATGGCGACCGTTCTATACGAGCTACGCCCGTACTTGCTGAATTAGTGACTTTGGACACTCTTAATTTTTGGATAGGAAAGCAATGGAGCCGAAAGCGGGTTTATTGCTTTTTTTAAAAATGCATACTAAAAGGGATCAGCAAACAACTTTACACCGTCAAGGCTCGACAGGGCGACATACTTTCTAAATTCTTTCTCGGTCTTGTGTCCAGTAACTCGCCGTATCAGTTCGGTCGGAACGCCAAGCGTCAGACAATTACATACAAAAGAACGCCTCGCCGTATGTGTTGTAATTATCTCATACTTCTTATACTCTATATCTTGAGTGACGCCGCCAGTATATTTAGGCTTGACGAAAGCCGAGTCTATCCCTGCCTCGCGACATACTTCCTTTATTGATTTATTGAGCTTTTGGTTGCTGGTGTATCTCGGTTCACGCTTAAGCAGCTCGTCGAGCTTCTCAAAAGCTGGAATATACACCACTTGTCCGCCTTTCTCTTGCGTGACTTGATAATACTCTTTTTCTTCATAAGACACTTTCTTGCTCGTCTGGATCTTATGCCAGTCGCCGAACCGTTGCCCGCTATAGCATCCGATAAGTAAAAGGTCGCGAGCATTTGAAAGCCTTTCGTACTTGAATGAGTGATTAAAGAGTGTGTCGAGTTCTGGAATCGATAGATATGTATTGACGACAGGCTTAAGGCTCACTTTAAATTTCTTATTCAGATGTATCGTATTAGTCGTGTAGCCTCTTGAGAACGCCTCACTTATCAGAGATTTAAATGTCCCGACGTGGTGGCTCACTGTATTAGTCGCAAGCCCGTCGTCATACATCGACTGAATAAAACTATAAATGAAGTCGATATTAATATCCGACCATCGAAGATCTGGCGCAATAGCAACTAACTTGTTTTTGACGTTTCGGTACTTACGTGGCGTTGTGTCCTTGGTTTGGCTCTTGTCCTTACTCGCTATGATTCTATCAATGTCAGAGTACACGCTTTCCCTATCAGCCGTTTTTCCCTTAAAGTACGAGTCGCAATACCGTCGCATGCTATCCCGAGTCAAGTCGCCGCGTTGCATCATATCCCGCCGCGCATCAGAAAATTGACGCTCGATAGCGTCAAGGTGTTTATTAATACTTAAGTGCTGAGGGTGCTTTGTACTGACTCGATTCTTTTTAGCAAGCCACATTTTCGGCGAGACTTTCTCATTAATGTAATACCTTAGATACTGCGAAGGGTAGAGCTTTATCCTCATTCTGATATACCCTTTAGACTCTCGTCTCGGATTTTCTAAAACAAATTTTACGGCACCCATAATCAATTCAGTAGGACAAATGTAGGACAAAAGAGTGATACACTGCTACATTATTATCATAAAGCTCAATATACAACTATACTGTGCTACAGTACTTTAATGTATCATGGCAAAGCTCGTTAATCCCTCCTCTTCCGCAGAAGACTTGTCTTAAAAAGGCAGGTCTTTTTTGCGTTACGGTGGGATTCGAGCTTGGCTTCTTCCTCAGCGTATGCTGACGCCTGTCTACCTTGGTCCAACGATGATATTCATTTAAACATATGATATAT
>ENA-ORXT01002628-ORXT01002628.1-marine-metagenome-genome-assembly--contig:-NODE-2628-length-21171-cov-4.558832_pt1 | contig 21171 bp, 22 predicted proteins | sample MGYA00237868_ERZ511482 | MGnify/ENA metagenome assembly ERZ511482
CCAACAGTGTTCCTGCGGCAATGCCCGGAATCGTTTGTGGAAAGTACACCTTGGTAAAGGCGTAAGTGGTTGATGCCCCCATCGACTTTGCGGCGCGCATATAAGTGGGTGGGATGGTTTTCATCACCGAATAAAGCGGCAAAATCATAAACGGCAGCAGTATGTGAACCATCGCAATAATGGTACCGGTCATGTTGTAAATCATTTGAATACGACCATCGTCGCCAATCACACCGAGAAATACTAAGAAGTCATTAACAATACCCTCGGTTTGCAGCATGGCAATCCAAGCGGTGGTTCTGACTAAGAGCGAGGTCCAAAACGGCAATAACACCAAAATCATTAACAAATTCGATGTTTTCATTGGCAGCGTCGACAGCAGGTAGGACACGGGGTACGCCAAAATAAAGCAAAGGAATGTGATAACGGCTGACAGCCAAAGTGTTTTCATTAATATAGGGATGTAAATCTGGTATAGCTCATCGGCCATGACCACATCACCATTTTTATCATATTTTCTATCGAGTGCTGCCAGATAAAAGGAGGCGGTGTACTCTTTGGAGGCCCGTTGCAAGGTCCGCCAAATGTGTGGGTTTTCCCACTTTTTATTAATTTTGATCAAGGCCTCAAGGTATGGGCCTTCTGTAATATTCTTTGCCTTGCGACCCGTTGAGGTAATTAAACTTCTAGATCCAGGGATTTCATAATTCACGCGTGTTGCTAAGTTTCCAACGGTTTTACCAATTTCACGGTTTTTCTTAGCCACCGCTAAATCTTTTACAAATAATTCAACGAATCGGTCGTCAGGTAGCCCTTCTCCGTCCCATTCTTGTATGGCCTCTGCAAAGTTTGGCGTGACCATAATCCCGGTAGGATTGTGCACCGAACGGTACAGCATCTGCCCTATGGGTAGAACAAAGGTAATGATAATAAAAACAACCAATGGCAGGGTCAACAACAGCGCCTTATAACGCAGCCGCCTCGTTGTCTTAGCCAGTTTAGTTTTTAGTGGAATACCATCGGCGGTAAGAATCGGTGACGTCGAATCAGACATGAAATTTCTCTGTAGGGCTTAGATACCGCACGAGGAGAATCCCCGTGCGGTAGTAAATCAGACTAACTTAGCCTTTTGCAAGCCAAGCATTGAAACGCTCTTTCAACTGGTCAGCATTGTCTGCCCAGAATTCAAAGTTACTTTGTACCGCATTTGCAAGATTAGCCGGGTTAGTTGGCATCTGTGGAGCCATGTCGATAGTGTCATCTGTTGCGTAGTTACCGACTAAAGGACCTGACGACTTACGTGCAGGACCATATGAGATCCAAGACGCTTGAGCCGCTAATGGCTTAGTACCCGTAGAGAACTTCAAGAAGTCCATTGCAAGGTCTTTGTTCTTAGCACCTTTTGGAATAACCCAAAGGTCCAAGTCCCAAATCTGACCATCCCAAACGATTTCAAATGGCTTCTTCTCGCCAGCAACCGCGTTAAAGATACGACCGTTATAAGCCGTTGTCATGGTTACTTCACCGTCAGCTAGTAGCTGTGGTGGTTGTGCGCCCGCTTCCCACCAAACAACATCACCTTTGATAGTGTCAAGCTTTGCAAATGCACGATCAACACCTTCAGGCGTTGCTAGTACTTCATAAACATCTTTAGCCGCAACACCGTCAGCCATTAGAGCAAACTCAAGGTTTACTTTAGCGCCTTTACGAAGACCACGCTTACCAGGGAATTTCTTTGTATCAAAGAAATCAGCCATTGTCTTAGGGCCATCTTTCATCTTTGACTTGTCATAAGCAAAGATAGTTGACCAAACGATATTAGCCACTGCGCATTCGTACAGCGTGCCTTTAATAAAGTCTTCAGTAGCAGGAGTTCCGTCAGCGCCTTTAGGCAGTGATGCATGATCGATTGTCTCAAGCAGACCTTCGTCACACGCACGGATAGCGTCTGACAGCTCGACATCAACGATGTCCCAGCTTACATTGCCCGCTTCAACCTGTGCTTTGATCTCAGCGATACCACCATTGTAGTCTTCAGACTTAATCGTGTTACCTGTCTCAGCAACCCAAGGCTTGTGATATGCCTCTACCTGTGACTTTGTATAAGCGCCACCCCATGAAACGACAGTGATAGCACCTGCATCAGCGGCGTTCACAGACGTTGCTGCGAGTATACCAGCGGCTAAAATGCTGGCCGTAAGAGATTTTAATTTCATTTTATGCTCCTCAAAATTGTGTCCTGATTAGTCAGAACACTTACTTATTTGCTGTCAATATATAAAAATCCTTTCGACAGCTAACTAACGGGCGCGCCAAAATACGCTAGAGACACCCTTATTTATGTTGTCAGGCGACAGGGTCAAGTGCTTTACAATCACCCGCGGCCCAGCCAACAGTAACCGTTTGGTCTTTTTGCAAAGGCCTTAGTTCACCTCGGTTTCTCACTTTGGCGATAAATTCACTGTTTCCGGCTACATTCATAACAATTCTTAAATGATCACCTAAGTAAAGGATTTCACTAATTTTGCCGCTCAAGACATTGTCCATGGCTACTTCAGGCTCAACCTCAACACGCTCAGGTCGTAGTGAAATCGTAGTACGATCGCCAATGGCGGACACGTTAACCGCTTCAGATTTAACCGAAGTGCCATCATCTAACAAGACTTCACAAACCTTGCCGTTTAATGCCGTGACTTTGCCTGACAGTTTGTTGTTCTCGCCAATAAACTGCGCTACAAACGAGTTGTGCGGGCTTTCATACAGCTCGCTCGGTGGTGAGAGCTGTTGAATTCTCCCGTCTTCAAACACGGCAACACGGTCTGACATCGTCAGTGCTTCTGTTTGGTCATGCGTGACGTAAACCACCGTAACCCCTAGGTTTTCATGAATGTGCTTAATCTCATACTGCATTTGTTCACGCAGCTGTTTGTCTAGTGCCCCTAACGGTTCATCCATCAAAATGAGGTCAGGCTCGAACACCAAAGCGCGGGCGACAGCTACACGCTGCTGCTGTCCACCGGAGAGTTGTGCAGGGCGGCGATTACCAAAGGCACCGAGCTCCACCATATCGAGCGCTCGCGCTACTTTTTTGTCGATGTCCGCACCACTAATGCCACGCACTTTTAGAGGGAACGCTAAGTTCTCAGCAACAGACATATGGGGGAACAAGGCATAGTTTTGAAACACCATGCCGATGCCGCGCTTGTTAGGCGGTACAGAGTTGATGGCTTTATCGTTAAGGAAAATCTCACCGTTTGTGGCAGGTTCGAACCCTGCCAGCATCATTAAGCAAGTTGACTTACCGGAGCCAGAGGGACCAAGCATCGTCAGGAACTCACCAGGTGCTATGTCTAAGTTCAAATCCTTTACCACCATGATTTCACCATCGTAGCTCTTCTGAACTTTTTCGAAGCGTACTGCAGCTCCCGTACTATTACTCATTGATGCGTATTCCTTTTCTGTGAGAAAGAAGCCAATCACCAGTTAAACAACGAATAAATGACCGTACAGCCCGCGAGGCCGCCATGTCTAAACGTTACTTAAATATTATGATTAACCCCCGATTCAAACCCTTTCCTCTGCCACACGAACCATTGCTTCAGCGGCGACTATTTTGCTAACCCGTTATGGCTTGAAGTACCTCTCAACCCAGCTGGTCATATTTTTTGTAACATTAACGTAACATAAACCTGCAATAAATTGCGAAGGAAAATTAACAGTCCTGAGCAAAAAAATTAATGACAACAATAGTCGACACCGCAATATTTAAGAAATAAATACTTCAAAACCCCTCAAACATTTTGACTGCAATCAGCTTGTATCTTTGACAGCTTGACGAATAACCGCTCTAAGTCTTTCTGCATCTCGCACGTTACGTAACAACTCACCGTTTAAAAATAGCGTTGGTGTCGATGCCGCCTGAGCCTTCTTAGCACTTTGACTGTCTGATGCCACTTTATCTTTGACCGCATCTGACGCTAAATCTTTTTCAAACTGAGTTTTATCTAATTTAAGCTCTGCAACATAACCATCAAAAATGGGCTTAACATCCCCGACCCTACTCCATTGACTCTGTCGATCAAAAAAGATGTCATGCAGCTCCCAAAACTTACCCTGCTTACCGGCCGCTTCGGCATAGCGTGCAGCGGTGATGGCGTGAGGATGGATATTACTTAGTGGGAAGTGACGATAAACAAAGCGTACACTACCTTTGATTTGCGGCCAGATTTTCCTAATGGATTCATGCTGTGCGCGGCAGGCGGGGCATTGGAAATCTGAATACTTAACTAGAGTCAATTTGGCGTCAGGGTTTCCTTTGATGACATCCGTTTCAACAACCTCATCGACACTTGGCGCAGGTGAGAACACACTATCGTAAATGGTTAATAGCACGACCGTGATGAGAATAGCCCCTAAACCCCAAATAGCACAACGCGTCAGAACCGATTTTCTTTGCGCAGCGGCTTCGGCGGCGGCTTGTTTTTGAGCGCGAAGCTCACGCTGCTGTTGTTTTTTACTCATCCCTTTACCTTATATTTGCTTATTTAATTTACACAATATTCGCTATAACTTTATATAGACTGACACCCAACGAATCAAGGTCATTACGCTCAAGCTATCCTCACAGACTCATTTCAAACCAATTGCACGCAAGCGGTCATCTAGATAACTACCGGCAGTGTGCTCGGCTGATAGCACAACATCCGCTCGCGGGTGCAAAAATAGCGGGATTGACAGGCGCGGTTTATTTGAGCGGCTCCCTTGTGGGTTTACCACCCGGTGTGTTGTTGACGGAAAGTAATTATTCGAACACATCTGCAACATGTCACCGACATTAACAGCAATACTACCCGGATCCGTATCAACCTCGTGCCATTGACCTTCTGTATCCATAACTTGCAAACCCGGTTCCGTGCTACCTACTAAGCAGGTGAGTAGGTTGATATCTTCATGAGCGGCCGCGCGTATCGCACTTCGCTCCTCATCCCCTTCAAGTGCAGGATAGTTTAATATCCGCATTAACGTACCCGGGCTTTCCTCAACCATTTCACTAAGGTGCATAGAAAATTGTGCACTGACCTCTGGCGGACACTCCTGCTCCACCCAATCTAGCAACAAACCCGCAAGGCCTCGTAGTTGGTTATACAGGCGTTCAGTATTTTCCCTTAAAAAATCCGGACACTTGCCCCAGGGGTAATAATGGTAGAACTCTTTTAAATCTTTTTGTTTTGCACCTTTGGCATTTTCACTGCGATAAGGGAAAAACCCATCCTGATCATCAGGATCAAACAAAAAGTCGTGTTTTCGTTGATTGCCAAAGAACTGCCCCCAATCGGCATACACCTGCTCAACTAATCCAGCCTCAATGGGGTGGTGGTGTAAAATTGCAAAACCCGTTCCGTGAAGTGACTCGGTAAAAAGATTTGCGGCATTATCTGCTCGGCAATCAATTTTTGAAACTTGCATAAATTTAAACCCTTCCGTTGGTATCAAGCCTTACGATGCATGATAAAATATTTTCTCAATAAATGCGCCTCAGGAAACCCACTTCATGAAAGTCTTTAACTATGGCTCGATTAATATTGATCACATCTACCGCGTTGGTCACTTCGTCAGGCCCGGAGAAACCTTGGGGTCTGATCACTATCGAATGATGCTTGGCGGTAAAGGGGCAAATCAGTCCATTGCCTTAGTCAAAGCGGGAGCTATGGTACAACACATCGGACGTGTAAGTGATACTGACGAGTGGATTAGTCAAAAACTTCAAGGCTACGGTGTAGGCGTTTACTGCTTACAAATTGTCGATGAACCCACCGGCCACGCCATTATCCAAGTCACAGACGCCGGTGAAAACGCTATCTTGCTTTATGGTGGCGCTAACCAGTCTCACACCATTAACACCTTAACCGAATACTTAGATAATGCTGAAAGCGGTGACTGGATGTTATTACAAAATGAGTGCAACCTCACCAGCGAGGCGTTAAAGCTTGCTAAACAACACGGTATGACCGTGGCATTTAACCCTGCCCCCCTGTCTTTAGACGTCGTCAACATGCCGTTAGAATGCGTTGATTATTTAATCGTTAATAAAATTGAAGCCGAAGGCTTAGTTAATCAAGATGACATTGGCCTTGAGCAACCAGAAGCGCTTTTAGACACACTGCATACCCGCTACCCCACCATGAAAATTGTGCTAACCCTAGGTGATAAAGGCGTTATGTATAAAGATGCCGAACAGCTTATTACGGTGGCTGCACAAAGCGTTGAGGTTGTGGACACAACCGCAGCAGGTGATACATTTATTGGTTACTTCATCCAGCAATGTATTGCGGGTTCACCCATAAAAACGGCGCTTGAGGTAGCTAGCCATGCATCCGCAATCACGGTGCAAACGTTAGGGGCGTCTGAAAGTATCCCTGAAATGAAAGACCTTAAACTCGCAGAGAACACCCATGCCTGAAAAAATAATCATAGATACCGACCCTGGCATAGATGATGCCATGGCTATATTTTTTGCGCTATCCTCCACTGAAATAGCACTTCTTGGCCTTACCACCACCTTTGGAAATGTCTCCGTTGATATGGCCACTGCTAACGCGCTGCGCCTAATAGAAATGACAGGACGTGCGATTCCTGTCGCGCGTGGCGAGGCGACACCCTTGGTTCAAGCGCCCCTGCCGTTTCCTGACTTTGTGCATGGCGCTGACGGCTTTGGCAACTTAAATCTCCCCTCACCCAAAGGGCACGCAACTGACCTTAGCGCCGCTGAGTTTATTGTAAAGACAGTCTTAGAAAACCCGCATGAGATCACACTGGTTGCTATTGGCCCATTGGGCAATTTGGCCAGTGCATTGGCGCTAGAGCCGCGCATCGCCAAACTGGTTAAAAAAGTGGTCATTATGGGTGGCACCATTCTTGAAAGCGGCAATGTTTCGCCCGTTGCAGAAGCTAATATCTATGGCGACCCTCACGCTGCTGACCGTGTATTTAGTGCTGACTGGCACGTACACATGGTTGGGCTGGATGTCACTCACAAAGTCACCTTGATGAACGATTTACAGCAACGCATTCGCGATAAGAACGCCGTTTTTGGTAATTTTTTGTATCAAGCAGGGCGCTTTTACGCTGACTTTTACGAGGCTAGCCGTGGATCAGCAGGCTGCTATATGCATGATGCGTCCGCCATTGCTTATGTTATTAATCCAGATTTGTTTGACGTGGTGGTTGGGCCGGTACGTGTTGCAACCGAAGGCCTAGCAAAGGGTCAAACTATCTTAAAACGTAGCGGCTACACCTATCCTGAAAATCACTGGGACACCGTAACCGACTCAACTGTCTGCATGGGCGTCGATGAACAAGCGGTATTAGCACTCTATGAAAGCAAGATGACCCGCTGACACTTCTTCACTGACTAATTTGTGACTCGATGGCAGCGTATTGGATTAATGCGTAGTGCGCTGCTTGCTTTTTTTTGCGACTACCATCATCACTCATCAGTAGTATTGAGTCTTTACCATCGACCTTGGCGGCGCTAATTGCTTCAATATTTTTCATACGCTCTATCGTTGGCAGGATCAACGCTATTGGGGCCGCTTCTGTTTTGCCACTCCAAAACCATAGTTGCGATTGCTTTGGCCCTCCACCAAAATTCACTTCATTGGCAATAAGGTAGCCGTCTAGTTTTCGATCAAAAAACAACGACCGAATGCCGCCCCCGTAAAGCTCTAACAGTGAGACACTCTCCGCTATTATCGGCGCTGCAACGCCGTCTAATACTTGCTGGGGGTTTTGCAGATAAAAAATAACAGACAGGTCATTAACTAAAGGTGCTTTTAAACCAAACAGCAATTGCCGGCTCTCTTTGTCAAAGCTTAACCCTTCAATATTAATATCACCAATAGCTATCGACTCATCTCCACCTATCTCCTGCAATGTTTGAAATAATTGAGACTTCTCCAACGCCTCAGCAAACCCTGTATAGGCATCCTGCTTAAGAATTTCACCTGAATCGCTAAAGGTTAAGCGCAGCAGCTTTTCTCTATTAGGTCGTTGCTTACCCTTGCTGGTCCTAGAAAAAGACGTCGTTGCATATATTTCGCCGCGACGACTAAGCGTTATCCCCTCAAGGTCATCAAATTTTTGTGTCAATTGTGCATTGAGGCGCTGATCGCGTATTGAATCCTCACGAAGATTCCCCTCATCATCAAAGGTTAAAAGACTCACCGCGCGTGATATCTCATCTTCTAAAACAATGACATCACCGTTTATTAATTGCTGCACAGCGGACGGCTCGTAGCTGGCATTTAATTGCTTAATTGGGTCAGATAAAGCAAGCCAATTCTTAAAAAAGCCAACATTTCCAACAAAGACAAAAATCAGTGACAATACGACAGTTAACACCGCTAAAGCCAATAAAATTGCGCCTGCCGGTTTTTTTAACTTTATTTTAGATGGCATTTTTATCCTGAAGTATGTTCATTATTCACTCATTATAGAGTAGACTGACAGTAACTATATACTGTATTAGACCGCATGAGGAACTGATGGTTTTGTCAGAACTTCGTCTATTGTGCCACCTTGTTAGGTGGCTTTTTTTTGCCTAGCAACACCCTCTACAGTACTCAACAGGCGTTAATAAGCTATAAAAATAAGAGTATAGCACCGTCAATTTAATCATAAATGACGCCCATAAAAATACCCGAATGTGAATTCAGGCATTAAGGGGCACTATCTACGTGACTTTTCTTAAAAACTATTTTCTAGCTTGCATCACCAATTGAGTCGCTGTGCAATTAAACGATACTCTTCTTAGCTCATTTTTATAAAGAAACTTAACATCAAAACAGTTCGGCTTGCCCGCTAGCTTCCTTTTTGAAACCCTAGGTCTAACGCCTGGGTAGTATGTGCGAATGGCAAGCGAGATATCTGAGTACCGTAAAGCCTTACCGGGAGTAGGCTTAAGTTTGAAATCTTTTACCTTACTTGAGTTAGTGGAGGACACTGCCATCGCATTTGATGCGAAACTAGCGGTGAAGAAAATGGCCATTAGAATGACGCAATATTTAGCTATTTGTGACAGTTTCATGAAGGCTCCCTTTCATGGAAATTCTAACTAGTGCAAATTTCAATCAACTTGCTTAAAATTAATACTACACAGCTGAGGCTTCATGTGCCAATAAAAATGAGTTATACCTGCAATTGACAGCGCCTATCAAAAGTCAAGAGCCCTTAGCTACCGGAGATCAATTGCTGGCGAATCGCTGGCCTTGATGTATTCGGTGACAGCCAAATAGCCAGGAATGCCTCTCCAAAGAACGCATCCGAAACTCCGCCTATATTCTTTCCATTGTGAGTAAAATAATTTTGCCCTTTCGCATCTACCTGAAAAGCCAGTCGGTCGCCCCGCTTAATTGAAGGCCACAGGCTACCCAATTGTTTCACCCACTCCTGACGACGTGCAAGAGGAACACCTAAGCCCTTCCATTCGCCATCGGTTGCTGTTAATAGGTCTTGTTTGTCTATACTTCGAAGATAAAGAACATCTAATAATTGAGGATAACTATTTTTTTGATACTGGCCATCTTTAGTTTTAAGGGTGACGCGATACACTGGAAACATAAGCCAGCGCATTTCGGCTTCCCCCACCACCTTTAAGCTGGTCGCCGGAGTTGCAGCGAAGGTGTTTACATTAAACAGAAAACTCCCAACTAACACTAAACAGATGCTCAATAAATTCTTATTCAAGTTCATTATTCTTCTCCAGACATAGTAGTCTATATTTTTACCCGATTATGTCTAAAGCAATGTCAATGAAACGTGAAGCTTGTGCGCTTTTTATTTTATAACCGATCACTTATTTAAGTTGCTTGCCTTAAAAGCGATCCGCCCTAAACCCTTGAAGACTAATCTCTGGCACCTCACCACTCATCATCTGCGCTAAGAGCTTTCCAGTAATGGGGCCCGTATTTAAACCGACGTGCCCATGACCAAACGCAAACCACAGATTTTCATGCTTTGTCGCAGGCCCAATAATCGGTTTACCATCAGGGAATGATGGCCGCGAACCTCGCCATGGCGCCGCATCGGTTTGACGATCGATACCAATGGCTTCGGCAATTTTAGGCTTAATTGCGTCAAGTTGTGCATAGTTTGAATCGGCATCGCGCGCGTTTAACTCAACACCACAGGTCACTCTGAGTCCCTGCTCCATCGGCGTCATAACGTACGCACCGTCTACATCATAAACCGAGTGATAAAGCGCATTTCCCTCGGCCAAATTATAATGCATATGATAACCACGCTCATTTGCAAGCGGTAGCTTATAACCTAACGGGCGCAAAATGTCCTTGGACCAAGGGCCTAACGCAACCACGACACTGTCAGTATCAATGACCTGCTGGTCTAACTGAATGCGGTAACCTTGTTCTTGCGGGTCAATTGAGCGGATTTTTTGTTGTTTAAACTGACCGCCAATGCTAACAAAATAATCAGCATACTCTCGCACCAAAGCCGATGGATTATTGATGAACCCATTACCCTTTACCCACAAACCACCCACAAAAATTGGACTTAAACTGGGCTCTAAATCACGAAGCTCTGAGATGCTCAGAACATTAACTTCCTTGCCGTTGTTAGCCAGCGCTCGTCGCTCAAAACTCAGCTCGTGATTGGGGCGCTCCTCACGATACACCTTAAGCCAACCGGTTTCAGTGTAACGGTTAGCATTACCCGCAAGCCCCATAAAGTGCTTATGAGCCTCCCCTGCCGCCTCAATTAGCAGGTTCAGGTCACCTGCGTTGCTCATCGCACTGGCCTCATTGGCCTGCTTCAGAAAATTTCTGATCCAAGAAAATTGACGTATGCAATATGACAGGTTGTAACGCACAGCAGGGTGTAAATTACTCATAAAAGCAGGTAGCGATTTTAGCATGTCTGGATTATTCAACGGCACAATAGACCCGCTGCTGATCACCCCTGCATTGCCGTAAGAGGTTTCACTGGCCGGTGGTTTCGCATCAACTAACGTGACATCCCAACCTTTTAACTGTAGATGCAGCGCCGTCGATACCCCAATCGAACCTGCCCCCAATACACAAACCCGTTTATTCATATTAATCCTGCTGCAATTTCTCGGCTATCCAGATGACATGTTGTTCTGTACTGTTTGCATTAGCAGGCACATTTCGCTGCTCCACCATAAACCCTGCCCGCACTAACTTTCCCTTAAGGGTATCGCTAACGACCGGTGACCAAATGGCTAAAACCCCCATCGGCTCTAGTGCTTCAAAACAAGCACTTAATCCTGAGAAGGTATACAGCCAATCGTTTTCTTTAAACAATAAATCCTCAGGACCATTATCGGTGTCGAGTAGGATGGCGTCGAAGCGCTGCTGCTTAGCCCGTAAAATACGCGCGATGTCCAGCTCGTTAATACTGACCCGATCATCATTGAGCGGAAAACCTAAATACTCACCCAGCGCCCCTTGATACCACTGCTGCATATCAGGCAGCCACTCTGAGACTACCACGCTTGCCTGAAGATTAATCTGCTTTAATAATTCAACCAGTGTAAAGCCAAGCCCTAACCCACTCATGAGTATTTTTGGCTGATGCCGTTTAGCAAGAATTTTTGCCGGCAGTTGCGCCAGCGCTCGGCGTGACAGCTCACTAGAAGCACTTACCCAGCTGCCTTGTGCACCCGGATCAGTCGTCAGTGTAAATTTCTCGCCCTGAGCAAATAGATACAGTGTCCCCTGATCGCGAGGCAATTCCACGGAGCCTAATAGCGTTGCTTCATCCATGATTGTTACCGCTTCAAAAAATGGTCTTTAGCATACAGGATCAGCACGCTGAAATAAAAACGAAAATGCCGGAATACCCTAAGGCAAACCGGCACAATTATTATTGTTATTATACTAAATTAGCCGTGTAGGCTCTTTTTATAAACTGGCGCGCGGCTAGATTTAGCCCGCTAAACCCTGTAGTTTTTCTCTTAGTGGCTCAATAACACCGCCTAATACTGCACCGACTCCCGGAATTTCCATCACGCTATCAAGCATTGGCATAATTTTTTCTAACGCACTAGAGACCATCGGCTTAACAGCGTCAGGCAAATTGCCCGCCATTGATGTGACACTGCCTAGCTTATCATTAAAATCTGTCAGTGCTGGTAGTGCCGCTTTAGCCGACTCTACATCAGTAATGCCGTCTAACGTTTCCTGAGCAGAGCCCAGCATACCCGTCAGATTAGCCGCCATATCGCCGCCGACCATACCACTGACCGCTGACGTTGCTGAATCAACAGTGCCTGTTACCGTCCCAGAAACACTTTCCATTGCCGATGAAGCAGCGCCGGTTACTGTTGAGGTATCTGGCACTGAACCACCAAACTGCTTCCAACCAAAAAATGCAAGAACAACAAGCACTAGTGGGATAATAAGCTTTTTAATCCATGAAGAGCCCGAAGACGCTGGCTGACTCACCTCTGCCGTGGTGCTGGTGGGTGCAGCTGTAGTGCTGGGCGCCGCTGCACTAGCTGAGCCTGAGACATTGCCCGTTGTGTGATCAACAATGCCACCGGTGCTAGTCGCCGCGGCCGTTACAGCATCATTTGCTGAACCTGACACGTCGCCCGTTGCACTATCTACAATACCACCTGCACGGTTTGCTGACGCTGAGATGGCATCATTCGCTGACCCTGAAATAGTGCCCGTCGTGCTATCGACCAAACTACTGGCGTTAGCCTCAACATCTGCTATCGCATCGCTTGCTGAGCCTGTCACGTCACCGGTTACTCGATCAACCATGCCACCCACGTTGCCTGCCGCCCCGGATACCGCAGCATCTGCTGAACCGACAAGGCCAGACGCGCCTGCTAGTGTGGCACCGCCTAAGATACCGCTAGCGCTTAGCTGATCTGCAATACCGCTAGGCATCGCACTAACAATATTATCTTTTTGACTCATGAGCATAGTCGCAAGACCACTTGCGTCGCTACTACCGCCGCCCGACATAAAGCGCTTTATCGTACTCATGACAATAGGCGTTACCATGCCAAGCACAGTGCTCGTATTGGCCGCGCTCATCCCGCTAGAGCCTGCAACTGCATTGGTTAGACCTGACGCGCCGGTGCTACCGAGTAATGAACCTAATGTATTGCTGCCACTGTCTATTAGTGACTGTTTATTATCGCTGCCGATCATTCCAGAGAGGTTGTCAAGAATACTGTCGTTTTGACTGCTGACTTGATCAGACAGTGCCTGTGCCCCTTCGCTACTAGATGCTTTATTCATAAAGCCACCGAGCAGAGCTGGAATCGCGCCTTCGACAACAGACTTAGTCTTGTCCGAGCTTTCACCAACCACATTACTGATCTGTCCTAGGACCTGACCACTCACTTGATCTTTAATTAAATCCACCAGATTGAACGACATAGATTACTCCAATATTTTATTCGATGTGATCAAACAATTAGATCACCTCATGGAATGCACTAACTACGTCGTGGTATCAATCAATCGGGTTCATTAACAATTTCTGTAATATTGAAAAATATCGCTCACACTCGCTGAACAATCAACGCTACCGCTCTTTGACATAAGGGATGCCACTGGCTTTGGGCGCTACGGCTTTTCCTATGAACCCTGCCAATAAAATTACGGTTAACAAATAAGGCAAGGCTTCGATAAACTGCACCGGAATCTCCCCAACGCCTGGCACCTCAACCCCTTGCAAACGCACAGCCAAGGCATCTAAAAAGCCAAACAACAAACAGGCAAATAAGACCGATACGGGACGCCATTTACCAAAAATCAACGCGGCCAGTGCGATAAATCCTTGTCCAGCGGTCATGTCCCGCACAAAGAATCCGTTTTGCGCTGTTGAAATATACGCACCGGCAATACCGCACAAAATGCCACAGCAAATGACGGCAAGATAACGCATCTTATTGACTGATATGCCTGCCGTGTCGACCGCATTAGGGTTTTCACCCACCGCCCTTAAACGCAATCCAAAACGTGTTTTATAAATAACCCAAGAGGTAAATGGCACCATGAAAAATGCAATGTAGACCAAAATATTGTGGCCACTGATCAACTCTTGATAAATTTTCCCCACGTACGGAACGTCAGCCAGCAGCTGAACACCAGGCAGTGTTAATGATAAGAAACGCGCATCATTTGGTAACTGCGGCGTTTGCCCGCCCTGATTAAACCAATACACACCCAGTAAAATGGTCAATCCAGCCGCTAGCATATTAATCGCCACACCGCTCACCACCTGATTGCCTCGGTGTGTAATACAGGCGAAACCATGCAAGAGAGCCAGTAACGTCGATATAACGATTGCGGCGGATAAACCCACCCAAGCTGACCCCGTCAACGAGGCCACGGCCGCAGCGGCAAAGGCACCTGCCAACATTTTCCCTTCTAAACTAATATCGACAACACCGGAGCGCTCTGAAAACAGGCCAGCTAACGCCGCTAAAATAAGCGGCGTGGACACCCGAAAGGTTGCATCGAGTGCCAGTAATGACGTATCAAACCATGAAGCATCCATTACGCAACCTCCTTAGCGGCAGAGTTTCTACTCATCATCAAATACAGTTTCATTAACCATGGCTTGTACAAGAACTCTAACGCACCGCTAAATAAAATAACTAAACCTTGCATAACCACGACGATATCTCGCGTGATGCCTGACATTTCAAACGCCAACTCGGCACCGCCTTGATATAAAATGCCAAATAATAATGATGCGATAATAATACCAACGGGGTGATTTCGGCCCATTAGTGCGACCGCAATACCCGCAAACCCATACCCCAAGTGAAAGTCTAACAATAAGCGGTGATTTACACCCAAAATCTCGTTAATCCCCACCATCCCCGCTAAACCTCCAGAGATAAGCATGCTCAAGACGATCATTTTTGAAGGATTAATCCCGGCATAAACCGCCGCTTTCGCGTTACTGCCGGTAGTGCGAAGCTGATAGCCCCAACGGGTGTGCCATATAAATAGCCAGACAAATACCGCCGCAACTAATGCGATAAATAAAGAGACGTTTAGAGGGGATGACTCTATCTCGATACCAAACTTAGCCAGCAGCACATGCATGGCCGGCAACCACATTGACGAGTCAAACTCAGCGCTTTGCGGTGTCATTTGCCCCGGCTCACGCACCACATTAACCATAAGATAGACCATTAACGCCGCGGCTAAATAGTTAAACATGATGGTCGTAATAACGATGTGACTACCGCGATAGGCTTGCAATACGGCGGGGATATACGCCCAAGCCGCACCAAATAGCGCCGAGGCGATAATCGCCAGTGGTATGACAAGCAGACCGGGCAACCACTGCCCCAGCGTTAAACACACTAAACCTGCGCCAAGCCCCCCAATATAAGCCTGCCCTTCCCCACCGATATTAAATAGGCCAGCGTGGAACGCTACTGCAACAGCAAGTCCCGTAAAGATAAAGTTAGTGGTGTAGTACAGCATGAAGCCGATGCCTTCTTCATAACCAAAAGCCCCTAGCACCAATATTTTAGTGGCCTCAATTGGGTCCACGCCAATCACTAAAAAGATCACGGCAATCGCAACAAACGCCGTTAGCAAATTCAATAGCGGCAACAAGATCGCATTCATCCAAAATGGCATCGCTTGGTTTTGGCTCATGCTGAAACCTCCGGCTGGTTACTAGCAGCATTTGAGTCGGTACTCGTCATCATTAATCCCAAGGTTTTCTCATCCGCTTCTGACGCCAACACTTCACCCGTCAGCAAGCCATCGCACATCACTAAAACCCGATCACTCACTGAAATGATTTCTTCTAGCTCCACAGACACCAGCAACACCGCCTTACCCGCATCGCGCATGGCGATAATGCGTTTGTGGATAAACTCAATCGCACCGATATCCACCCCACGGGTTGGCTGGCCGATGAGTAAAATATCTGGGTCATGCTCAAACTCACGCGCCAAAATTAGCTTTTGCTGATTGCCGCCTGAGAAGTTAGCCGATTTTAAATCAGGGTCACGCGGACGCACATCGAAGGCTTCCATGAGTTTTGAACAATAGTCACGGACTTTTTTACGGCTCATCATAAAGCGGCTGTTGTAAGCTTTGTCATTGTGGTAACCCAATGCCGCCGTTTCATAGGCACTAAACGTCCCTACCATTCCATCGCGATGCCGATCTTGCGGCACATGCGCCAATCCGATCTCACGCATGCGTTCAGGATTGACCGGTTTGCTGCGCGTAATATCAATGCCATTAATTTCGATACTGCCGCTATGAATACGTGCGATACCAGACAACGCTTCAAGCAGTTGGCTCTGACCATTTCCAGAAACGCCCGCAATACCCACCACTTCACCGGCCTTTACCTCAAAACTAATATTCTTAACCCGATCAACCCCCAACGCATCTTTCACCGTGAGGTTGTTAACTTTAATCAGTGGTTTACCCACAGTGGCATCGCCTTTGTCCACCTGCAGCAGCACTTTGCGACCGACCATAAGTTCTGCGATATCTGCTTTGCTGGTTTCAGAAGTTCGGCGGTGTGCCACCATTTGGCCTGCACGCATTACCGAGACGTTATCGGTAATCGCCATGATTTCCTGCAGTTTGTGAGTGATCAGTATAATCGTCACACCCTGATCTTTGAGGGCATTTAAAATTCGGAAAAGCTCAGTGGTTTCTTGGGGGGTTAAAACCCCTGTAGGCTCATCCAAAATAAGAATTTTTGCGCCCCGATACAGCGCTTTTAATATCTCAACCCGCTGCTGCCGTCCTACCGAAAGACTGGACACACGCGCATCGATATCCACTGACAAGCCATATTCATCGGCCAGGCGCGTTAGCTCTTTGCGAGCATGACTGCGACCTTGTTTAAGCAGCTTGCCACCTTCGTTACCTAGCATGACATTTTCAAGCACCGTGAACGGCTCTACCAACATGAAATGCTGATGCACCATACCAATACCCGCGGCCAATGCTTCACGCGAATTTTGGAAATTACTGTCTTGACCAAAGACCTTGATATGCCCTTTGTCGTATTGATAAAAGCCATAAAGGATACTCATTAGCGTCGACTTACCTGCGCCGTTTTCACCAACAATACCGTGAATGGTGCCTGCCTCGACCGAGAGCGACACTTTGTCATTGGCACGTACCGCGCCAAAGTGTTTACTTACATCCGTCAGCTCAATGGCCATACTTGCTTGCATAGCAATCCCTACCCCGTAAAGTCTTTCGAAAAACACAGGGTGTAATACTACCTTATTAAGCCGATCACTTCCTTTGGCTTTTTGCTAGCTTGGGATTTGTTTTTTAGGATGTGACCGGCCCTGATTATTGTATAGTCAAGGCGTATGATGCTAGTGGTAACTGAGCGAAGCGGGCTGATCACCTTCATGAAGGGCTTACCACGATGCGTAATTAATTGCAAAATGGAGCCTAGCAACGTAGTCTACACAAATAAGACTACTAATAGAGGCCTTAGCCATGTATGCCACCAATGTACGAGATCTTAAAAAAAATCCATCTTACGCACTGCGGCAAGCCCAAGATGCACCCGTGCTAATTTTGAAGGGCAATGAGCCAAATGCTTTATTAATCCATCTGGATAAATCCCTTGATGAAACAATGCTGCACGCTAGACCCGCAATAGCCGCCAGTCTCTACCGTGACGCCTTAGTGTCCCTTGGTAAAGCCACAAAGATAAGCGGCTTAAGCATGTCTGATTTCATTCAGCACTTAGGTGATTTAAATATCGATATCGTACGATTTGATGAAACAGTGGAAGCAGAAGCTAAGGATGTCAGTCAATGGCTCTCGTCATAGCGGATGCTGGGCCAATTATCGCGCTGGCTAACATTCAGCAACTGCAACTATTGAAAAGCCTATTTACTGAAGTCACCCTACCCAATGCCGTTTGGCTAGAAACGCAGGTGAAAGACAAGGAAGATAGCCATCTTATTCGTGAGGCCAAAGAAAACGGCTGGCTTCGCGTTGTTAGTGTCGATATTACTCAGCATTTCCCAAGAAGTTTGCACGACGGTGAAAATGAAGCATTGCAGTTAGCCTGCAATGAGCATGACACTTTACTGATTTTGGATGACCAATTGGCTCGACGAGAAGCTGCGCGGCTCGGACTTCAGTTTATTGGTACGGTAAAAGTACTGTCATTAGCTCAGCAACAAGGACTGATTGAGGATGCCAAGGTTTGTATTGAGGCCATGCAGAAGGCAGGATACAGGGTATCTGCAAAATTTTTGAGCGAGTAACGCAGTTTCTCACACAGCCCTAATAGGTCCAGAGTACTGTGCAACCAACTCATCCGATGTTAGCAAGGTAATCCCCTCGACATTGGCTTGAGCCACCAAAATTCGATCAAATGGATCCTTATGGATCGCGGGCAGATGGTCAACAGCAATAGTGTGCTCACTAGTAATAGAAAGCTCACTATAACCATTATCAAATAACCCACGACGCAAAACTCGCACATCTACCTGAAAATCTGCTCGGCCTAAACCAGTTTTAATGACGATCTCCCAGATGCTCGCTGCACTAAAAAACAATTCATTATCCTAATCTGTCAGCAGCGCTTCAGCTTCTTTAGATAATCGCTCAGGATTGCCAGCGGCCCAGAGCAACAAATGTGTATCCAGCAATAGCTTCATAAGCCCTCACCAAATAAGTGAGCAATCTCCTCTTGACCCATTTGATCAAAATCATCTGGCACTGAGATTTGTGACTTCATAAATCCAAGGCGCTTGACCTGCGGCGCGTCGGGAGCTGATAGCGGCACAACCTTGACCATCGGCTTACCTGCTTTGGCTATGACAAAGGGCTCGCCCTTGACCACCTGCTCCAGTAGCCGTGAGAGATGAGTTTTGGCCTCGTGAATATTAATGGTTTGCATTACTCGCAACTTTAAACTAAGTCTATTTAGTTTAAAATTATTGAAAAAACAAACCTCACCTCTTCTGCTCTCTTAACTCAGCCACCTTGGCAACAGAAAGCCCCGTGGCCTCAGCAATATCAGCATCGCCTAAATAATTCAGCAGCTTTTTTGCCACCTCAAGACTTGCTTCTTCACGACCTTCTTCTCTGCCCTCTTCTTTCCCTTCCTCCCAAGCCGTATCCGTCACGTTCTTAAGGTCTCGGTAGTACTTCAAGCTATTTTCATACGCCGTACGCTCAGCAGGATCAAAACACGCCAGCTGCGCTGCATCGAACAGTTTTAGGAAAATCTGCTCTTGTAGCACCTCTGGGATTTCATCCATTTCATGCAAGTGTCGGAAGATGTAAAACCACTTATCCTGCGCCGTTTCTAATTCATCCAGCGTCTTTTTGAAGTTGGGCAAGGTTAGATAAATAAACGTCAACTTGTCGTAGAACACCTCACCGAACTGATCTTTAAGCTGCACGGTGTGTACAACATTATCGTTTTGTTCGGCACGGTCTTCCTCAAATACAAAGTCCAGAATACCGACCGTATAGACAGCGGACAGCTTGAAATCCCAATCGCCTCGCTTGGCCTGTTCTTGTACTGGGAAGGTCGCGTAGTACACACTGCGATCTTTAAAATAGTTTTGCTTGGCTTTTTGCAGCTCGACAATAAAACGCTCACCACTGGGACTGGTACAACTCAAGTCAAAAATAGCTTTTCGATCCATCGCTGCCGCACCCTGTTGCTCGTTACGGGTGTATTGTAAATCTTGAATCTGGTGTTTTTCAGGCAGCAAGGTATTTAGGAAACTGATTAACAGCTCCTTGTGCGGCTCTTCGCCGAAGAGTTTTTTAAATCCAAAGTCAGTGAATGGATTAACGTATTTGTCTTGCATAGCAGACTCGCAGATATTCTGTGGTAACGACAACTATAGCATACCGCAAATACCGATCTGCTGATTTACGGAAAACGCAGCTGCAAAAAAGACCGCCCTGCCAGCATTGCCTTACGCTCAATCTCACTAGCCGAATCAATCCAGCTATGTGCTTCCAGAAACATCAAAAAAGCCCGCGTACTCACCTTTCGGCAACCCTCCGGCAATACAAAACTGGTCCGTGCAATTTTGTGATCTTCAAATAAGAACACACCTGCCTCAGGAGGATTTTTGAGGACAAAGTCTTGCATAACCTCCTGAGTAGCCAACTCGCCTAAGTTTGCCTTGCGCGGTTTCTCTCCCGCATTGAGTGCAGTAGAGTAACGCTGATAGGTTGTAGATTGCCTGACTTGGGTATTATGTTCAGTAATCCATTCTTGGATTTTGCTGCTGGTGGGGGTTTGATTGCGAGTCACTTCATGCACCACCATGTCAACCAGCTGGACAGACCAGCCAGGCTTGAACAAAACATCCAGTGAGTCAGTGTAAGCCAAGGTGATCAATGGACCTGCGTCTGCAATTAAAACGACATTCATGGGTGGCAACCTCAGCTCAATAAGCTATTGAGATCATCTACCATTTTGCCCGTTTGATCAGGCGATAATCGCGGCATAGGCAAATGGGATTTCGCCATCAGCAGAAATAAATCTTCTTCACTGTCTAAACCAAGCACCTCCATTGTTTCAATGTCGTTTGCCTTGCCCAACGCAAAATCAACGAGAGCGTGATAATTATGAATACCGCCCGCTTCTGCGGCCTCAAACGTCTCTACCAAGTAACGCAACTCGTTGTTGAATAAGGCGTTGACTGAGGTATCGTTCTTTGCAGCAATGACTTTAGCGCGGCGCAGCAGGTCGCGTTCGACTGAGGCGGTAAAATTGACAGTGGCAGGTTTCATGTTGGCTTCTCGCGATTAACACATAATTAAGTGCAACACATGAATCGGTGTTCAATGCATTCTGCATTAACCCTCCCCAACAAGATACAACGCCTGCTGAATTAACGCAGGAGACAACCGATAGCCGTGCCCCGTCATTTCAACCAGATACTTATTTAATTCAACAATCAGCCCTTCCTGCTTTGCCTTAATCAGCAAACCGACTGTTCCAACAATCTAAGTAAGTGAATGTTAATTACCTCCCGACTATTAATGGTAAACTCAACCAAATTTATAATTGAGCGCGCCGACGTGTTTTTACAGCTGACCGACCCTGACTGGTTCGACCATGTGCCTCTTGTTCTTTCAGGGCTGGATGAAAAACAACGCCGCGGGTATC
>ENA-ORXT01002630-ORXT01002630.1-marine-metagenome-genome-assembly--contig:-NODE-2630-length-21148-cov-3.397798_pt1 | contig 21148 bp, 18 predicted proteins | sample MGYA00237868_ERZ511482 | MGnify/ENA metagenome assembly ERZ511482
AGCAAATATCCAAGTTCATTATAGATCACTCTTTCTGTTTCAAAATGAATAATAGCTAAATCATCAACTATTGCTCTGAGAATCTGAGACGGAGTCCCCTCAACATCAAATATGGTTTGTAATGAACCTACAGAGATTAAGGTGTTACCTGCTGGCGTTTCACACGGGTCAGAATTATCGTTCAATTGGAAATTATGCTGTAATAATTTTTCAAAATCTTCTGAAAGGGTGAAAAATTTCTTGTTAGATTCTAATTGCTCAGAATTGATCATTGTTGTGAAGCCTATTCCAATATCTAGATTATTTTCTTCATCCGAAACAGCAGTTGAGAAAGTGAAATAATCACAGTCTTGATTTTTAAAGTCTCTATCGTCCTCAAAAATGAAGACCTTGTCCTTCGTTGGCCTCTAGTACAACTGAATTACCCGATTCGTACGTCTCCGTGTAAATTATAGAGGAAGGAGGAAGCGAAGTAATTTCGTTGATTCCCTCATCTGAACTACAGCTGCTAAGAATGGATAGAATAAAGAATATAAGAACAAGTCTATAATTCATGTTAAGCATTTTAATCGAATTTAATCATAATCAATCCTACTCACCCTTTCTTAAATATCGAATTCTGCTGATTAATACTTTCATCGTGAATAGCCGCAAACAACTTTTGTATAAACTCATCACTCAAACCATTTCTCTCACCAATCTTCAAGTACCGTTGTATTTTCTTCGTCCAGGTTTTGTTTTGGTAAATGGTCATATTTTTTTCCTTCTTATACTTTCCTATATCATTAACAATCTTCATTCTATTGGATAAAAGATCAATAATGTCATCGTCGATGTTTTTGATCTCCTCTCTAAAATTTTCTAAAGGTGTTTGAATCGGAATTTCTCCTTCGTAGTCCTCTCGCAATACCATTTCAGTTACCATTGCACCAAATACCTCAGGCGTAATTTGTTGCTTTGCATCACTCCAAGCATTATCTGGATCTATATGACTTTCTATCATCAAACCATCAAAATCTAAATCCATTGCCTTTTGGCCCACATCCTGAAGAATGTCTCTTCGTCCACATATATGACTTGGGTCAACAATCATCGGAATTTCAGGAAACTCTTGCATAAACTTGATAGGTATTTGCCATTGTGGTCTATTCCTGTAGTACTTTTCGCCAGAGTAAGAAAATCCTCTATGAATTGCACCCAGTTCTTTTATACCCACAGCGTCTAATCGTTCAAACGCACCCTTCCATAAAGCTAGGTCTGGATTAATAGGATTCTTAATGAGAACAGGAATGTCAACGCCACGTAATGCATCTGCAATTTCCTGTACTGCGAATGGATTTACTGTCGTTCGTGCTCCAATCCAAAGAATATCGATTCCAAACTCTAAGCAGAGCTCCACATGTTTGGCCTTGGCAACCTCTACAGTGGTAGGGAAGCCAGTTTCTTCCTTAGCTCTGATCATCCAGGGTAGCCCTTTCGCGCCTACGCCTTCAAAAGAACCTGGACGTGTGCGTGGTTTCCAAATACCACCTCTTAATATATCCGATTTCCCTGTGACTTTCAGTCGCTTTGCAGTTTCTAATACTTGCTCTTCCGTTTCCACACTACATGGTCCAGCGATCACAATGGGTCTTTTCTCTTTTGTTAGCCAAGTCGCTTGGCGTACTTTTGTCTCTGCCATTTTATTTTATTTGTTAGTGGTTATTCCATCTAAGACCGATTTGATCTCATTTGCTTTTTGCATTAATGCGAACGTTCCATCTGAATCATCAGTCCGTAACTTATTCGCGAAATTATCTAAATGTTTTATATAGCTCTCTAAAGCCTCCAACACGTATTCTTTGTTTCCTGAGAAAATTGGATTCCATGTGGTGGGCGAACTTTTTGCCAGACGAACCGTCGAAGCAAAGCCAGTACTCGCCAAATTAAATATTTGCTTTTCATCTTTCTCTAAGTCCAATACGGTATGCCCTAACATAAAAGAACTAATATGTGACAAGTGAGAGACATAGGCAAGATGCTTGTCATGTTCACCAGAGTCAAGGAATATGCTCTGCATACCTATACTTTTAAAAATTGCTATAGTCTTTGTAACAAATTCCTCCTTAGAAAACACTTTGTCACAGATGATATTCTTCTTGTTTGCAAACAGTCCACGGTGTGCAGCTGTTGGCCCAGAAAACTCAGTACCTGCCAACGGGTGGGCTGCCACATATTGGGAACGCTTTGCATGATCTTTGACTGCAGCACAAATATTTTTCTTAGTTGAACCTACATCTATGATAAATTGATCCTCAGTTATCTTATCTAATAGCAAAGGAAGCTTCATTTCTATCAAATGTACTGGGATTGCAAGGATAATGAGATCACAGTTTTTAAGCATATCTTCCTCCGTACGAATTTCTTCAATTATCTCTAGTTCTAATGCCATGTTCCTATGTGCTTCCGCAAGATCCCAGCCGTATACTTTTGTCGCAATCTGAGCATTGAGCTCCATGCCTATGGAGCCACCAATCAATCCTAACCCTATTACTCCTATCTGCATCGCTCTATTGCTTTTTCAATGATTGAAATATCCTGACAAAGTGAACTCCGTAAATATCTGTCACCGTTTGATCCAAATATTTTGCCTGGGGTTAGAAAGACATGGTGCATATGTAATATTTTTTCACTTAATTCTTCAGCATCTTTATATGAGTCAGGCACACGGGACCATACAAATAAACCTGCTGTGTCTTTATTGTAACGACAGTCAAACATGTCCATCAATTCCCAAATTTTCTCTCTTCTATGTGTATAGATTTCTGTTTGTGCTGCCATCCATTCTTTAGGCAGATTGAGTGCCGTCGTTGCAGCAAGCTGCATTGGCTTAAACATCCCAGAATCCATGTTACTCTTGAATTTTAGTACAGTATCCAGAATTTTTGAATGACAGGACATACTTGCTATCCGCCATCCTGCCATATTGTAATTTTTACTTAGCGAACTCAGTTCTATACATACTTCCTTTGCACCCTCTAGTTGAAAAATACTGAAAGGCCGGTCATTGAGAATAAAACTATATGGATTATCGTGGCATAGTAGAAAGTTGTTTTCCTTAGCCAATGGAATCAAGGGTTGTAACGCTTTGATATTGCCTTTTGCCCCGGTAGGCATATGCGGATAATTGATCCACATAATTTTTACCTTGGATAAATCCATTTGCTCCAAAACCTCCGTGTTTGGTAGATATGAATTCTCTTCGTTTAGGGAGTAAAAGATAGGAGTGGCACCAGCTATTTGTGCGACAGATTTATACGCAGGGTAACCAGGGTTAGGAACAAGAACCTGGTCTCCTGGATTTAGAAAAGACATACTGATATGCATGATGCCTTCCTTCGATCCTAAGAGCGGAAGTATTTCTGTATTCGGATTTAGGTGAACGTCAAAGTTATTTTGATACCAATCAGAAAAACCGTTTCTAAGTTCTGCAATCCCTCGATACGGTTGATAGCCATGCATAGCGCTTTTGTCTGCAGCTTGCTGTAAGCTGATAATAACTTCGGATGAGGGATTTAGGTCTGGACTTCCAATACCCAAATTGATAATATCCTTGCCTTCTGCCTGCATCTCTCGGAGTTGCTTTAGCTTCTTGGCAAAGTAATAGGTTTTAACCTCTGATATTCTATGTGCTTCAGGTATATGCATAAAAAAAAGGAACCCGTTTATTGAGCTCCTTCGTATTATATATTTTCAATTAAACTAATGCATACTTTGAGCTTCTACTGCGAACAATAGTAAAAGCTAAAATAATATGCGTCGAAAAACTGTCTCATTGAACCGCAAACATAGTATTTTTCTATAAATTTTTCATAATGCCACAAACTATAGTAAAGATATTTTTTTCTCTAATGTGTGTAAATAATACACTTCGTGCAGGTATTATAGGGTATTTAGGGTTTTTACCTTTTGGGCAAGGGTGTGAATCTTCATTATGAGCTATTTGTTTAATACGATTGTGAAGACATTCCATTTAAAACCCTGGCGCTTCGCGCTAATACCATTCTTATACCACCGCTCGTCTCTTAGATGGATATGAAATTTTAAGTTTAAGGAAATTAAGCCCAAATCTAGGTCTATCACCTGGTGTCAATTATATTTTTAACGATGACACTGCTTTAAATACAGTACTTGAATCTAAAAAGCAAAATATGGTTGAGTTTGAAAGCAATGATGCAAGTAATGGTAGCTTCAACCCAGTTTACTTAGACTTACAAGGCTCTTCCAATATAAATTATGCACTAACCCAAAACTGGACACTAAGTCTTTCAGGCGTATATAGCCGGTCTTTAAATTCAATCAAGAATACGATGCCTTTGATACTACTAGAAGTGTCTTTAAAACGAGATCAGTGGTACTGGGGATAGCATATCAGTTTTAGATCGCTCACTTTTTTCTCAGGCGTCTGCTCGCAGTACTCGCTAGAGTCTAGGTTTTGATAATTCACCATTTTGCATTTAACATTGATCAAAATCTAAATTTTACATACGGGAACTGTGATGATAAAGTAATAGTATCCGATAAATTATTAGAATTGACATGTTTTATCATCATCAGCGCCATGTGTGTGCTGGTGGTGATTTTTTTGCCTTATGGCGTTGAAAATTTGTAAAAGCTCTTTTTTTTGATCTTAAAGCGCTAAAAGTATTGAGTATAGTCCTAGGCTTTCGTACTTTTATATTACCCCGAATCATTTTGTAAATTGAGATTATGAAAAAATTTAGCCTTTACGCGTTTTTGCTTTTCTTTTGCTTTTCGGCAAATGCACAGATTACTATTCCTATTACAACCCTTCCAGAGGTCGGCGATGTATTACAGACCACACGGTTTGATTATGAACTAGAAAGCACAAGTTTCAAAATGCAAGGAGAAAACCTCAGTTGGTCCTACGATGATTTTGTAGTGACAGGACCTGCGGAAGAAGGTTACTTGGATATTACAGGTACGGATTTGGCGGACATGTTCCCACAAGCAAATATGATAGTGGAATTGGCGGGTTTTCAAGCAGCTGCAGTAAGAACAGATAACACAATCGAAGTTGTCGGTCTAGGCACGCTTGATTTTATGGATGTGGAAATAGATGGAGGTGTGAATTTTGATGATTCCTATCTTTTAGAAAAAAGGCCGATTAGCTATGGTGACTTTTTTGAAGACGACTTTGATATTACAATACAAATAGCTGCGGAAGTATTACCCTTTTTAGACTCTATAGAAATTCCATTGCCTGGCGCGACTCTAGATTCGATTCGCATAAATGTTATTACCTATAAGTCAGAAGAAGCAACCGCATGGGGAACATTAGATGTGCTAGGAACAAGCTATGATGTTTTAAAGGTGGAGCAATTTGACACATCCGCATTAAAAATCGAAGCAGGCTTAGGAATATTGGGGAATGTGGTTTGGTTGGACGCCAGCGCATTTCTAGGTGATATGATTCCAGCAATTCCCAATAGAACGACGCACAAGTTTTTAGATGCGAGTTCTAAAATGCCTATCGTTGAATTTACAGATGTTTCTTTTGAGGATCCTGATACTGGAGAGTTTATGGAGCGAGTGACTGGAAGAATGAGTGCTGAAATCTTATCCTCTAATAAAGACATAACGGTGTACTCCGAAGACTTACTAGTCTTCCCAAATCCAGTGTCAGATCAATTGCAAATGCAACTGGATCCAGAAGCAGGAGATATACAGCAAATTGTACTGTACACATTAAATGGTGCGCAAGTGATAAATACAACTGCAGCAAATGGAGAAATTTCTGTAAAACATTTACTTGCAGGACAATACTTTTTGAAAGTAGTGACAGAAGATAAAATCTTTGTTAAGCAAATTCAAATTGTAAAGTAATAAAGTACAAACAGCCTACAAAGAACGAATCCTTCTCATTGAACCACTAATCCTCATTCTTAATTAGGACTTTAGAAAAAGCATGCATATTTGATTCATGAATGTACCTAGAATCGCTATTCTTAAGTAATTTTGAGCCCGTATGTCTTTAATAAAGAAACTTGCTGGTGAAACTGTGATTTATGGAGTGAGTTCCATACTTCCTCGGGTGCTACACTACATTGTCTTCACAATTTATCTTACACGTAAATTTCCTGAGCAATCTGACTTTGGTATATACAAAGATTTATATGCGTATGCAACCATTATTTTGGTGCTGTTAGTGTATAGAATGGATACGGCATTCTTTCGTTTCGGAAGTAGGGAAGATGGCGTCGTAAGGACGTTTACAACGGGTATGATTCCTATTTTCATTACCAGCCTGATCATTATAAGTCTTATGTGGTTTAATGCGCAAAATATTGCAGACATTTTACAGTATCCTGATCAAGCATATTATGTAAAATGGTTTGCTCTTATTTTGGGATTTGATGCGTTAACAGCAATGCCATTTGCAAAATATAGACTAGAGAATAGACCCATGCGGTTTTTAGTGGTGAAGCTTTTAAATGTCTTTATAACGATAGCACTCGTTCTTTTCTTTTTAGAAATATGTCCATTGCTATTGGAAAATGGTGTATCCTTGGTAGACGGGATTTATAATCCTGATAAAAAGTTAGACTATATTTTCATCTCTAACCTAATTGCAAGTTTTGTTGTTTTTCTATTTGTGTTACCAGAACTTTTTAAAGAGAAATTAGATTTTGATCTAGCACTTTGGAAAAAGATGTTGAAATATTCACTCCCTTTAGTAATCGTTGGAATTGCAGGGAATATCAATACTGCATTTGCTGCGCCTTTACAAAAGTACTTTTTGGGTGGTGATCTTTCAGAAAATCTTAAAAATGTAGGTATTTATGCAGCGCCCGCCTCTCTTGCGATTTTTCTTAATTTATTTAATGTCGCATTCAATTACGCGGCAGAGCCTTTTTTCTTTAAAAATTATAAAGAGTCGAATAGAGAAAATCTTTTTGGTAAGGTAGCCTTGCTCTATACAATTTTTGGAGCATTTGTCCTTTTGGGAATATTGATGTATCTGGATAGTTTTATGAAGATTATGGGGGCCAATTATAGGTCAGCTACAGAGATAGTGCCTATTCTGCTTTTTGCAAATTTATTCTTAGGACTGTATTATAATTTTTCTATTTGGTACAAGTTAAAAGACAAAACGCATGTAGGTGCCATCATCTCCATTGTAGGGGCAATCATAACTCTTGTAATTAGCATTGTCTTATTACCGAAGATCGGATATTTAGCTTCCGCTTGGGCCGCATTTGCTTGCTTTGCTTTCATGGCAACTGCTGGATATGTGACTGGAAGAATATACTATCCTATTGATTACCCTATCAAAAAGATTTTGATCTATACTTTCATTGCTTTCTTATTGTTTAAAGTTAGTGTCTTTGTTTCTAGTTTCGGGTTAAGCGCCGTGATGTTCTTTGCTGTAAATACACTCTTGCTTTTGTGCTATGGAATTTTCACGTTCATGCTAGATAAGGAGACCTTACGTGAGATGTTTGCAAGCAATCAATAAAAATAGGTCGAGAGATGATCTTTAATTGCTACATAATTCATGGAACCATAAACTATTAAAGCGAGAATTGCTATGATCACAGTGATCTTTAGTTTGCGTGCAAACGAAGCATTCTTTTCTCTTCTATTCTTGTATCTGTGTCGACTTGTGTATGACATTAGCTATTCTTAAACATATGACCCAATTTTGATTCTTTCGTATCTAAATAGGATTGGTTTGTTTCATTCGGTTCTATGACCAAAGGTAAGCGTTCTACGACTTGTATTCTAGTATTATTAAAAGCATTAATTTTCTCAGGGTTATTCGTGAGTAATTTTATCTTCTGAATTCCTAAATCCTCTAGGATGTTCAGCGCAACTGCATAATTACGTTCATCTGGCATAAAGCCTAAAGCTTCATTAGCCTCTATAGTATTCATCCCTTCGTCCTGATGATTGTATGCACGTAGTTTATTTAAGATCCCTATACCTCTTCCTTCTTGTCTTAAATAAATAAGAACGCCTTGGTTCTCATTTAAAATCTCTAAAGACCTGTTAAGTTGCTCGCCGCAATCACAGCGCTTGGAACCGAAAAGATCACCTGTGATACATTCAGAATGTATCCGAATTACAACAGCTTTTTCTATGTCAAGATTCTTATGCAAAAGTGCCAAATGTGGCATTTCCGAATTATCTGGACGTATATAAGCCTGGATTATAAAATCCCCATACTTCGTAGGTAACTGCGCTTTTTCCTTTCTAATCAAGATTTATAGAGTTTGCTATACAACAACAAAACTAAGGGTTTAAGTTGTCGAAAATCGATATTTTCTCAAATAGATTCGATTTTATCAATTTGTGCTATGCTGAATTGTATATTAGCTAAGGAATAATAGAGTCGCGTGATAACCTTACTGAAAAATAACCTAATACTAAGCCCGTTCTTTTTGGCCGTTTTGGCTTTTGTGTTGCGTATTGCAGGGATAATAAATCCGCAGATGTATATTCTGAAGGAAAGTGATGGCTTTTTGTATACTGTGATTTATAATTGCATATTAAATCCCTTAGGGCAAAGTATACTCTGCACGGTACTTATAATATTCCAAGCAATTTGGATAAATAAGATTGTAATAGAACATAGGTTGATAGAAGGTGCTAACTACTTACCTGCATTTTTGTACATCATATTAATGAGCCTAGTCCCTGATTTTTTAAGCTTGCATCCGTTTATTATAGGAAACACATTTTTTGTGCTTGCCGTAGGTGAAATTGCATCTACATATAAGAAAGCGAAAGTGAGTGGTACCGTGTTCAATATTGGGCTACTTATAAGTTTGTCTTCTCTTATTTATTTTCCGTTTGCAGTATTTTACTTTTTTGCGTCACTTGCTTTGATGGTAATACGCTCATACAATATATTAGAACGGGTCCAGTTGTTTTTTGGCTTTTTAACGCCGTATTATGCACTAGCTATGCTATTGTTTTGGCGAGGAGAGCTAAACTCTCTTTTTACAGATTATGTCTGGGCAAATATTTACTTTCCAAGAGGACTATTCTCCTTGGATAAATTCTACGTAATTACCCTATCTATTGCACTGCTTATAGTTGTGTTTTCTCTGTTTTCATATGGAGCAATGATCAGAAAAAAAGGGATACAAATCGAGAAGATTACGGATATTTTGTATTGGATTTTCATCTTTGCCTTCTTAGGTATCTTCTTCTGGCAGGACCTAAGTATATATCATTACTTATTGCTTGCGTTTCCAGCTTCTGTTGTATTTGCAAACAATCTATTTTTAATTAAAAATTTAGCCTTAGCTGAAATTTTAGGCCTCTCTCTGGTGCTCGGAGTATTTGCAATTCACTTTATTTTAATTTAATAATTTATTAGAAACCTAACTTTATTGTTAATGTATCTTTAAAAAGCAGTATTTCAAGGTTTTAAAGTCCTAAACGAGATACTTTTGGGCTGATTCTTGTGTTTATTACACGTACAAATAAGAAAGTATGAAATTTATATACTCCATTGTTTTAATCCTTGGATTTAATTCAATCATAATTGCACAAGGTGACTTTAATCCTGTAGAGTGGCAAGTAGAGAAGATTTCTGAGACAGATTCTGAAGTCGAAGTTGCATTTACAGCGGATATACAGAAAGGCTGGGTAATTTATTCTCAAGAGACAGGAGAAGACGGACCTATTCCCACCACCTTCACATTCACTCCAAATAAGAATATTGAGCTTGTAGGAAATGTAGTCGAAAAGACCGAGGTGACTCTTGGCTATGATAAGATGTTTGAGATGCAAGTGGGGAAAATGAAGGGTCAAGCCGTATTTGTGCAAAAAATTAAGAAAAAGGATGCTGAGACCAAATTAAAAGGGACTATTACCTATATGTGCTGCGACAATGATAAATGTTTACCTCCTAAAGATATTGTATTCAGTATAGATTTGTAAGCTGCTTTTTTATCTTCGTTATGCTGATAAAATAATTTAAATATGCGTCATTTACTTTACTCATTCCTATTATTGTTTGCATGCGTACATGCGCAAGCGCAAATCCTTACTCCTGTAAAATGGAAATTTGAAAAAAAAGCATTGGGGAATGATGAATATGAATTAAAGTTTACTGCAAATATCGACAAAGGATGGACAGTCTATTCCCAATTTACAAATGATGACGGCCCCGTTCCTACAAGTATAGAATATGATAATGCAGAGATTATAGAGTTAAGCGGTAAGAGTGTTGAGTCTGGGAAAAAGAAAGAGGGATTTGACAAAATCTTCCAATTAGATGTGATTAAATATTTGGCAGACGAACCTTATGTTATCACGCAAAAAATAAAAGTAAAAGACGCGTCTAAACCGCTGACAGGCTATCTCACCTTTATGACTTGTGATAAAGAAAAGTGCCTTCCACCTACCGATGTAGATTTTAAGTTTGATTTTAATGCTAGTACAACTGCTGATACGTCTGCGCCTGCAGCGGCAAGTTCTACTGCAAGTGAGGGAGGGAAAAAATTATTAAAGCCCGTGACATGGGATTTTGATTTAGAGAAAATATCAGAAAGCGATTACTATCTAGTTTACAAAGCAAATATAGAACAAGGATGGACGGTCTACTCCCAATTCATTGATGGTGATGGACCCGTTCCTACAAGTATTAGTTTTGAAGGAATAGACGGTATAGAACTTATTGGCGGTGGAGAAGAATCGGGAAAGAAGAAAGAGGGATACGATAAGATCTTTCAAATGGAGGTCACTAAGTACTTGTCCGATGAGCCGTTCATAATCAAGCAGAAAGTAAAAGTAAAAGATGCGAGTATACCAGTAACAGGTTACTTGACGTATATGACCTGTGATAAGGAAAAATGTCTTCCTCCTACTGATATAGATTTCTCATTTGATATTGCAAATGGAATCGCTGGTGACCCTACTAAAATGGCAGCTGCGACTGGTGGTGCGCGGACTATGAATTTGGAAGGCAATGTGTTGGATCAGAAGGTACCTATGTTACGTGAAACATTTCAAGAACCCATTGGAGATTGCGGAACAACAGAAAAAAATAACAGCCTAATGTGGATGTTCTTATTGGGAATGGCGGGTGGATTACTCGCATTGTTGACACCTTGTGTGTTTCCAATGATTCCACTTACAGTTAGTTTCTTTACCAAGGATACAAAACGTTCTGGATGGATGAATGGTGCTATCTATGGAATTTCAATTATAGTTATCTATGTGGCAATGGGCTTATTGCTTACGGCCGTATTTGGTGAAGAAGCACTCAACCGCCTTTCCACAAACTGGATTGCAAATACATTATTTTTCTTAATATTTTTAGCATTTGCATTTTCCTTCTTTGGATTCTTTGAAATTACTTTGCCGAGTTCTTGGTCTACAAAGACAGATGGTATGGCAGACAAAGGAGGACTTTTAGGAATTTTCTTTATGGCATTTACTTTAGCATTGGTATCATTTTCTTGTACCGGACCTATTATAGGTTCGGCTATAGTGCAAGCCGCTTCTAATCAGGTGGGACCCGCAGTGGTCATGTTTGGATTTGCCTTAGCTCTGGCTTTGCCTTTCGGTTTATTTGCAGCATTCCCCGCCTGGTTAAATACCCTACCTAAATCAGGAAGTTGGATGAATTCCGTGAAGGTTGTTTTAGGATTTTTGGAACTGGCACTAGCATTTAAGTTTCTCTCTGTTGCTGATATGACGAACCACTGGGGATTTTTGAAGTATGAGGTATTCATGGCTATCTGGGTAGTCTGCTTCTTAGGAATGGCACTCTACTTATTTGGATTCATTAAGTTTCCGCATGATAGTCCAATAAAAAAATTATCACCAACACGTTGGGTATTTGCATTAGCTTCCCTAGCGTTTACAATATATCTTGCAACTGGGTTCTTCTATAATGATAAAACAAAAAGTTACGATCCTGTAAGTTTAATGAGTGGACTAGCACCGCCATCACACTATAATTTTTTCTTAGATAAGCCAGAAGTCGATAAGGATATGAAAGCACGTTTTTCTTCTTACTCAAAATGTGCTAACAATATCGACTGTTTCAAGGATTATTATCAAGGGATGTCTTATGCAAGAGAGCAAGGAAAACCTGCATTGATAGACATGACTGGCCATGGTTGCGTTAACTGTCGAAAGACGGAAGAACACATTTGGGTAAAAGATAATATTAGAGATAAGCTCAATAATGATTTTGTTCTTATATCACTGTATGTAGATGACGATAAGAAGTTGGATAAAAAATTTACCTCAGCACGAGATGGGAATCCTAGTATTAGAAACGTAGGAAACATGTGGGCAGATTTTCAGATTGTAAATTTTGAGCAAAACTCTCAACCACTTTATATTATGGTGACACCTGACGAAGAAGTATTGGCTGAACCTAGAGGGTATCAGAGTGGTGTGGAGTCCTATAATGATTATTTGAATTGTGGTCTTAATGCTTTTGAGCAGTCCAAGAAATTATTGGGGTCAAATTAGTATTAAACTCTAATCTTTAAGTCCTTGCTTTAACAAACTACAAATGTTTTCCCTAGGGGGAAGGCTTAAGTAGGGATACACTACTTTAGAAAGAAATAAACCATTCGGAAAGGACGGCCGCATAGAATCAATCACAATCTTGTTAGCAAGTGTTTGTTCAAATGCCTCTACAGTCATGCGACCTTCCCCTACTTCCAAAAGATAATAAATACATAGCCTTACCATACCACGAAGGAAACGATTTGCAGTAATGGTGAAGCGTAACCGTTTTGCGTCATCACTTACAAAGAGCTTAGAATGTGAAACATTACAACGTGTATGTTTATGAAAATCAGGTTGCTTACAAATGGCTCTAAAGTCATCATAGTTTTGTATCAACGCAGCTGCCATCTGCATCGCAGGAATGTCTAAGTCCTTGATTTCATAGAAAGAACTGTATCGTACTAGCACTGGATTTTTTTCCAGATGAATAAAATAATCGTAGGTCCTTGCGATAGCATCATATCTACAATGTTGCTTGTCTTCCATTTTAATGACATCGTAGACTACAATTTCGTCAGGTAGATTTTTGTTTATCCTAAACTTGAGGTCAAAGTCATATTCTTCGGTCAGATGGATATGTAAATAGTATTGACTGGCGTGCACACCGGCGTCTGTACGGCCACAACCATATACAGTTATATCTCTGGCAAATATTTTCTTTAGCGTTTCTTCAATGGTCTCCTGCACGGATCTGACATTGGGCTGGCGTTGCCATCCACGGTATTTAGTGCCTTCGTAGGCTATATGGAGAAAGTGGGTCAATTCTGTATCTATTAGAGTGACAAGGTAATGTTTCTTATGGTTATGAATTGAATGCTTAAATTATGTAAACTATTATGGATACTATTTACGATAAGAAAACATACTTACAAATCATGTAGTTATGATTTACTATAAAATCTTAATTTTGAGTAACCAAATGAATCAATAGAACATAAATAATTAGAACTCTATTTTGAGACCGGCTTTTTTAATACTAACAATGAAATCATTTTACATTTTACTAATATTTTGTCTGCCTGTGCTTGCAAATGCACAAATCATAAACTTTCCGGATGCAAATTTTAAAAGTATTTTATTAACTGGAAATTCAGTTGATCATAATGGGGATGGTGAAATTTCTATAGCAGAGGCAGAGACAATGGAATTTCTTTATTTGTTTAATGGGGGTATTACAGATGCTACAGGATTAATGCACTTTGTGAATGTAAAGGATATTAATTTAGGTTTTAATGAATTAGTGAGTGTGGATCTAAGCACTTTAACCAAATTGGAAGAATTGGATGTAGATAGTAACTTATTAACAGAACTCGATTTAGAAGGTCTATCATGTTTACGGGATTTAAGTTGTTCTTTCAATGCATTGACAGAGTTACAATTAGAAGGAGTTCCTAATTTGGAATTTCTGACCTGTGGAGTCAATATGTTAGAATCTGTAGATTTATCTCATGTACCAAAACTTTTACTTATAGATTTCTCAGGTAATAATTTGACTACCTTGGATTTTAGTTTTACGCCTGAAATTTCATTTCTTTATCTTGGTCTAAACCCTCTAGAAAATCTTGACTTCTCACCATTAACTAAACTTGAATTATTCACCTCTACGTCAAATCAAATGACGAGTGCAGATTTCAGTTCCAACCCTCTTTTATTTATGTTAGATTTACGATTTAATGACGTTTTGGAATCAGTAAACATAAAAAACGGTTCAGTTATTTCTGAAGTAAATTTAGAAAACAGCCCCGCGTTGCAATTTCTTTGTGTAAATGAGCAAGAGGTTGCATTTTATCAAAATTATATAGAATCGCTAGATATACCATGTTCTGTAAATTCATATTGCTCATTTGAACCTGGAGGTACTTATTACACGCTCGATGGATCTATTTACTATGGTCAAGATGTGGGAGGATGCGATTCACAAGAATCTTATGGTATTCCTAACTTAAGTCTTACGATTAACGAAGGAAGCAATATCGGGTATCTTTCTTCTAGCTTCTCTGGAGAATATAGTCTTACTGTGCCAGAAGGGAATTATACAGTTATTCCGCAGATTGATCACCCAGAATTATTTGAAATTACTCCTGCATCTGTACAAGTTGATTTTCCGATTGATGGTGCTAGTGTGGAACACGACTTTTGTGTGACACCAAAAAACATATTAACTCAACTTGAAATCTCTATATTACCATTGGGTGGAGCTAGACCTGGGTTTCCATCTTCTTATAAAATTCTAATTCAAAATAATGGCTCCATGGAGGTTGATGGAACGGTGGATTTATACTTTCAAGGAAATCGAATGGAATTCTTGAGCGCTGAACCAACAGTTGCAACTCAAACTGATGCCAAGTTGGTTTGGGAATATGAAGGCCTAAAGCCTTTTGAACGTAAAGAATTTCATGTTGATTTTGAATTGAATTCTCCAATGGATTCACCGCCTTTAAATGCAGGTGATGTATTAGAATTTACTGCGCAGCTTTTTCCAATAGATTCGGATAGATTTGATAATACAATCCATTTTAAACAGACAGTTGTAAATGCGCAAGATCCAAATGATAAAACCTGCATCGAGGGGCGCTATGTTTCGCAAGAGTATATCGGCGAGTATGTACATTATATCATACGTTTTGAAAATATTGGAACAGCGGATGCTGTCAATGTAGTTGTAAAGGATATTCTTGACGTAAGTAAATTTGATGTAGCTAGCCTCAGAGTTCTAGATAGTAGTCATGATCATATATATAAAGTAAGAGACGAGAATATTGTTGAGTTTATTTTTGAAGGAATCTATTTGCCGTTTGAAGATGATATAAATGATGGATATATTTCTTTTAAAATAAAAACTTTACCCGCACTTGCGATAGGCGATCAATTTGAAAATGAAGCAGAAATTTATTTCGATTATAATTTCCCTATTATAACAGATGAAGCATTAACAAGTATCACTTTAGTGAATTCTAGCAAAGAATTAGGAGACGCGATTCCTCTAAAATTAAGCCCTAATCCTACAAATGGCACTTTACATATTTCTACAGAAGAAGAGATGCAGAGCTTATCGATATATAATCAAATGGGTCAGTTACTTTACCAAAAAGTTCTTACACAGAGCGCTTACAAAACCGAATTAGACGTCCGAAGCTTACGATCAGGAGATTACATCATTAAAATTATGACTGAAGCAGGGGAGCATGTTAGAAAGTTTGTAAAAATCTCCAATTAACATTTATTAGGATAAATTAATGAAGTCTCCATTTACCTTTGGTGATACTTTAGAACATGATTACAAAACTAATAATCATGAAACAACTTTTATTCTTAATACTTTGTATTTTTCAAGTACTTACATTAAAAGCACAATACTGTAGTTCAACTGCATCAACAGCAGACTACGAATGGATAGCATCTGTACGATTTGATACGCGTACACATTATAGTGGTCCGAGTAGTGGCTACGAAGATTTTTATGGAGGAATTCTTCCGTTTAGAGCTGTTCCTGGATCTTGTTATAACATGAACATTGAAGTAGACTATGCCGCAACGAATTATCAAGAATATTTTGCAGTCTGGATTGATCTAAACCATGATGGAGATTTCTTTGATCCCGGTGAAGAGATCTTTAAGACATTTGCGGGTATAGTTGGTGGGGTAGGAGCGAATATAACAATTCCCGCTAGTGCTACTCTTGGAGAAACACGTATGCGCGTCTCTATGAAGTACGGATTTGCAGTGGAGCCTTGTGACGAATATGCATATGGTGAGGTAGAAGACTATATGATTCAACTACTACCCGAGGAACCTACATGCCCATCTGCCGGACTCAGTACCGATTATGAGTATATAAAATCAGTAAAAATAAATAATGTAGATAATTACAGTGGAGATAATGGAGGATATTTCAGTGATTTCTGCGGCGGCAATTATCTCAATATGGGCATGGAAAACGAACTGGTTTTGGAACCTGGATTCTATGGAAATCCATCGACGTATCCAGAAGTATGGAAAGTATGGATAGATTATAACAAAAATGACTCCTTCGAGGATGTAGGTGAAGTCGTTCACATCAGCGCTCCTAATGAAGAAGTCGAAATATTTAATCTCACTATTCCGACAAGTCTAATTTCAGATGAGATGTACCGGATGCGTGTCTCTATGCGGTATAATTCTGCTGTTACGAGTTCTTGTTCCGCCTATAGCTGGGGAGAGGTAGAGGATTATGAATTTGTAGTAAAGGACCCTTTAGGAGTTGCTACTCTGCTGCAAGAAGAATCGCACACTAGAGCATTTACGAAAGTCAAATCTAGTAGAGTAAAGGAATCTGTCAAGATAAATCCTAACCCCGCAGATCAATTTATTAATATCAGTTTTAAATATGAACGAGATATACCAGCTAGTTATAGGATAATTAACATGCAAGGAGCTATTATGGAAGAGAAGGCTGTTGATATGGTAGGAGAAGAAATAAGAGTTAGCGTTCATGATTATCCAAATGGCTACTACCTATTTCAATCCAAGATATGTGATGATTGGAATGCTGTACCATTTATAGTGCTGCATTAAGAACTCAAATTTTAATTTGTGATACGCCGAGTGTTCATTGGTTTCTATTAAATGCTCGGCATTTTTTATTTTAGGCAGGCAGAGTGAATTAAGTCATAGCTGGTATAATTACTTGAGAACGATAGTTTTATATCCAATTAACTGGCCTACTTTGTTAGAGATAACTAAGTAAAATACACCTATTGTGTTTTGAAGATTTAGAGCAATACGATTTTATCCTTGCTTAGCTAAAAACCCAAGCTCGACTAGGATAGTTTTGCCATGTATGTCGATGAGCTTTATAGTGAGTTCTGTTTTTTCGTTTAAGTCAATTTCTATATTGAATTCTGCGCTGCTAGGATTAGGATAGACATGTAGTTTTAAAGGATTTTTATTTGTGTGCTCTGAAGTTCTAGTGAGATCTGATTCAGCAGGTATATAGCTATAGTAAACATCATGTCCTCCGTTGAAAGTTGCAGCCCACGCCAAATGTGCACCCTCATTCGAGGAAACCATATGGAAATAATCATCGATTTTATTTTGATTAGGAAAACCCACATGGGGATCAATGGCTCCACTCATCGGTTCATTAAAACTCCAACTCTCTCCAACATCTCTAGAGTACGAATAAGCTGGCTCATCGAATGCGCTAAGCACAGGGCAAAAGATAAAAAGGAAGTGATACTTAAGAAAGTTTAAAGATCGCTCTTAGTCTCTAGAATACTCAGTCATCAAGGGGCAACCATCATATTCAGGACTTACTTCTATGAAAGTATCTTTCATCTTGGAATTAATCCAATTGAAAAAGAATTCTTGCTTTTTGCTTTCACGAGCATAACCTTGAATTTTAGAATAGTCTTCCTCAAGGCTGGCTCTATGTGGTTTGGACTGCGATTGTAATTGTACTAATCTATAATTCGTTTTCCCTCTTGGTGTTTGAAACTCCAAAGGTTCCGATATTTCATTTAAGGCGAGGCTTTCAATTTCGAAATATATATCTGTTGGCAAATCTTTAGTTTCAAAGAATGTGTTTCCCGTTGCTGGATTTACCATTCTGCCACTATTATTTTTACTTTGAGCGGATTCTGATGAATACCAGCTTACTGCTCTTTGGAAAGTAATATCACCATCGATAATTTGACTACGTATACTGTCCAGTTCACTTAGTGCTAAGTCTAAATCTTCTTGTGTAATTTTCGGTGTAATCAATATGTGTCTAAGGCTGATGTTATTCCCTCGTCGATCTAACATTTGAATGATATGAAACCCAAATTCAGTTTCTACAAGTTCTGATATTTCATCTTTTGCTAATGAAAATGCAGTAGCTTCAAAATCGGGCACATAACTCCCGCGTTGTGCAAAACCTAAATTCCCACCGTTGGCACCTGAGCCAGGATCACTTGAATGTTTTTTTGCTAACTCTGCAAAGTCTGCACCTTCCAATAATTGGTTTCTAATATCTTCAGCTTTTTTACGCGCAGCTTCCCTTTCTACCTCATTTACCCTAGGCTCATATACAATTTCACCAATTTCTACTTCTGAGTTCAAATAAGGTAGACTGTCTTGCGGAATACTTTCATAAAACGCTACGACTTCATTAGGTGTCACTGTAATATCAGACATAAGACTAGCCTGCATGCGTTCCGCTAACATTTGTTGCTTTTGTTGATCACGGAGATTGTCCTTCATCTCACTTGTCGTCATTTTATAGTAATCTTCAAAGAATGCCTCATCACCATTCATTTGTCGAAGCACACTACTAATTCTCTGATCCAATTGCGCTTCTATTTCATCATTACTTACTTGCACGCTATCCAATTTTGCTTGATGCACGATTAGTTTTTGTCCGATAACAGATTCAAGTATTTGACATTTAAATTCTGGGCTATCATTTCCTGTAGTTTGCGCTGCATAGGCATACTGCTCTTCGACTTCTGATAGAAGTATTATTTCAGAACCTACTTTAGCAATCACTTTGTCAAGCACAAGCTCTTGCGCCTTTAAAAGGTATCCAAAGCAAATGAACGTTAAGATGAAAATAAATTTTTGCATGCGCTTATTATTGTATGTAGAATTCTACAAATTTATTTTTTAAATTTTTTTCATACAAGTCTTCCTTGTATTGATCCAAAAGTACAGTTTTTCGTTGATGTAATAACAGCTTGCGAATACTGTCCTTTACTTTTTCAAGTGGGGTTTCTTCACCCGCTTTGACTACTTCTTCTAGATAGAAAAAATAGGTGTACCCATCCTGTTCACCATTGTAGGTAGATTTTGATTTCGTATTGAGTTTTGACACCATTTTTTCAGGAAAATACATTTTAACCTCAGACAAATATTGCCAACTATCAGATATGAAGAAAAACTCAGCATGTGTTTCACAAAATTCTTTGACCTTGCTTTTTCTTCCTTTTTTCCAGTTACTCTTGAAGTTATCTAAGCCAGCCGTTGTGTTCTCTATTTTGCTAATCCAGCACTTGACCAGAGGATCAGTTACGATAAAATGATCTTTGTTCTCTTTATAATACGTCTCAATTTGAACATCTGTGACCTTGCTGTCAAGGTTTTTTTCAATATGCTCTTTTTCAAAATTATGTTTGAGTAGTGATTCACGATATGTCTTCACGAGTTTGTCAAGATCTATATCCTGAGCAACTTGCTTTTCCGCTTCTAATAAAATAACTGTTTCACGGGCCCAGTTTTCAGCATATGCTCTGATGACATTACTACTATCTTCTTTGGTGCTGTTCTCAGGAATAAGTGAAGCGATCTCTGATAGATAGAGTTTTTTGTTGCTAATCTTAGCCAGCAAAGTATCTTCCGTATTGACTATCTGTTCTTGTGCACAAGCGCAAAGAAAAAGAAATGATATGCTGACAGTTAAAAACTTCATTATTTTACAAGACCATTGAATACAGAGTCCATAATTTTCACATCAAATTTATTTTTCAATGCCACAATCCAGTCTTTCTCCAGTTTGTCCTGATAATCTGCTATTATGTATCCTCTCGATTCGTTTAACTTCTTATTTCTAGGCTCTAGTAGTTTTTTTACTAAGGTGAATTTTGTTCTTCCTTTATCTGATTTGAGATCGGACGCTTTTCCTTCTTTCCACTTGATTTGCGCCATCGCTTTATCCCCTTTTTCGTAGGTGCGTTCTGTTACTTTTACAAATTTCTTCTCTTCATTAAATTTTTCTAGGACTTCATCCATGGATTTCTTTTGAGCAAACTTGAAGACTTCTTTGACAAACTTTGGATCGTCAGAGTAGATCTCATATTCCAATACCTCCGCTCTTTCTTTCCACTTGTAATCGTTTCTATTTTGATTAAAAAATTCTTCTAAGCCTGTAGTATCAGAGGACGCTTTATCCCAGACTTCTTGTTTTGTGATCTCAAACAACAGAATACCTTCTTGATATTCGCGCATCAGTGCTTTGAATTCTGGGTACTTATTTTCTAAATTACTTTCTTCATATGCTAACGCTTCTTGCTCTACGAAATTTAGATAGAGCTCATCGACAGATTGTTTAAGAGGAGCAGATTTCTTAAACTTAAGTCGTTCGCGTGTTGATTTTTTACAGAAAGCGCTAAAGTCACTCAGCATCATTGGTGTTTTATTCCCAAATGTAAATAGCTCTGCATCTTTTACTTGAGGTTCTACCCATTTAAACGAATAGAAATCTTTATTAAGAGCTGTAACGAAGCTATTCAGAGCAGCTTTATCTTCTGTAAAACCTGCTTCTTTTTTAATGCTAGTGATAAGTGCTTTTCTAGCAATAGTATATCTGTCATCTTTAGAAACTAGATTTTGTAGTAAGTTTTTTGAGCGTTCAAAATCCGAGTTGTCTCTTTTCGAGATACGTTTTATTATGTGATAGCCTATTGTAGTTTCAACGACTTCGGAAATGTCACCATCTTTTTCAATTGCGAATGCTGCTTTCTCAAAAATAGGATCATAACGCTTGATTGCTGCAAACCCAAGATAACCGCCTTTATTTCTAGAATTTGCATCTTCGGAAAGTACTTTTGCGATATCTTCAAATTTTACTCCATTTTTAATCTGCTGG
>ENA-ORXT01002632-ORXT01002632.1-marine-metagenome-genome-assembly--contig:-NODE-2632-length-21132-cov-20.757112_pt1 | contig 21132 bp, 22 predicted proteins | sample MGYA00237868_ERZ511482 | MGnify/ENA metagenome assembly ERZ511482
CTTACCATGGTCAATATGACCCATCGTCCCGATATTCACATGCGGCTTATTCCGCTCAAACTTCGTCTTGCTCATTGGCTTTCCTCTACTCCTGAGGTGTGTTGCTTGGATTGATGTTGGTAGCGGCGGTCGGACTTGAACCGACGACCTTCCGATTATGAGCCGGATGCTCTGACCAACTGAGCTACGCCGCCATGCGAACCCGATCTTCTGGGTGATGTGCTTGTGGCACGCGAACGGGTTTCCCCGACCACTTGGTCGAGCCCTCTGTGAGAATCGAACTCACGACAACAGCCTTACCATGGCTGTGCTCTACCAACTGAGCTAAGAGGGCGTCACGGGTGCGATCGGAATTTTCTGGTTTCCGGGCACCCTTCGGGAACGGCCGAGGCCGCAACCGAGGCACGAGTGTACCGGCCGCGTTTGCACAACCACCCTGGCTTTGCGCGCGTTCCGCAGACCGTTTCGGCGGGAGTCACTGCGGGCACGGCACCCACCCGCTACCTTCGGCGTCGATGGCTGGACCACACGCTACGGGGGCAATCCCTGCCGGAACCGGCCCGATGGTCTCGATCCGGCTCGCAGCACGGGATGATGCCGAGGCGATCCTGTCGATCTACAACCACGAGGTCGAGAACCACACCACCACCTTCGACATCGTGGCGCGCACGCTCGAGGATCAGCGGGCGTGGCTCGCAGACCGCGCAGGCGCCTTTGCCGCCGTCGTGGCCACGATGCCGAATCGCGATGGCGTGGCCAAGGTCGTCGGCTTCGCATCGTTGTCGCCGTACAAGGAACGCGCCGCGTACCGCACGACGGTCGAGAACTCGGTCTACGTCTCGCGCGACCACGGGGGCCTCGGCATTGGCCGGCAACTCATGGAGCACCTGATCGAGGTGGCACGCGACAGTGGGTTCCACTCGATGGTGGCACGCATCGAGGCGAGTTCGTCCGCGTCGCGTGCGCTGCACGAAGCGTGTGGCTTTGTGCTCGTCGGCGTCGAGACCGAAGTGGGTCGCAAGTTCAATCGCTGGCTGAGCACCGCCGTGATGCAACTGATGCTCTGACGCTCATCAGGCCGGGCGTTCGGCGACGCGGAAGCTGATGTCGCCGGCGAACTGCTCGTCGACTTCCACCTGCAGGTCGTACTCCCCCGGTGCAGGAAACGACACCGCTGCGAGTGGCACCACGATCGGCACCTGCCGACCCTCGCCAGGTTGCAGGCCGGCAGGCGGTGCGGTCTCGTGCAGCGCGACCTTGACCGTTGCGGTGAGCGTCGCGGTGGCTGCGTTCTTCACCTTCATCACGATCTCGTGCGCTGAGGCCGCTTGGTGTGGCGGGAGCCAGATGAGCGTGGCGACGTGGCACGCGAACTTGGCCGGGAACTTCGGGGCGACGAGCCGTGTCAAGCCACCGGACTGCACGAAGAGCAGACCTTCACGGATCTGTGCGAAGTCACAGAGAATCAACGACTTGAGTTCTGCTGCCATGACGGCACCGTACCGTCGTCGTCGACGCAGACGGGTCTGGCGGCGACTGGTCGACCGTGCCGCCTCGCAGCGATCCGTTCGGTTTCTGTCAGCACACAGTGCCGAAGATCGCGTCTGTGCTGACACAAACCGGGGTGGGTGGGAGACGGCCGAAAACGATCAGAGCCCGTCAGCCTGCGCTGACGGGCTCCTTCGCTGGTGGGCCGAGAAGGATTTGAACCTTCGAAGGCAATGCCGGCAGATTTACAGTCTGCTCCCTTTGGCCGCTCGGGCACCGACCCATGTTCGCTGCACAATCTAGCTTCCGGCGGCGAAAACGAACACCCGGTATCGTCGTGCCATGGGAAGTTTTGACGTGGTATCCGAAGTCGACGATCAGGAAGTCAAGAACGCGGTCGATCAGGCGCAACGCGAGATCTCGCAGCGCTTCGACTTCAAGAACACCAACTCGACGATCGAACAGGCCGACAACGCCATCACGATGCACACCGTGAGCGAGGACCGCCTCAACGCGTTGCGCATCGTGCTCGAAGAGAAGCTCGTCAAGCGCGGCGTGTCGCTCAAAGGCGTCGACTACGGCGACGTGCAGGAGGCCTCCGGTGGCACCGCACGTCAGGTCATGACGATCTCGTCGGGCATCTCGTCGGACAAGGCGAAGCTGATCAACAAGGCCATCAAGGACAAGGGTCCCAAGGGCGTGTCGAGCTCCAATCAGGGTGACTCGATCCGAGTGTCGGGCAAGAAGCGCGATCACCTGCAGGACGTCATCGCGATCCTCAAGGCCGAAGACATCGGCATTCCGCTGCAGTTCAACAACTTCCGCGACTGAACGACGCTCGCACCGGTCGTCGCGCTGCGACGTCAGTCGTCGGTCGACGCAGCGGCCTTGGCTTGGAGTTCGTCCACGATCGAGGCATCGGCCAGCGTCGTCGTGTCACCGATCAAGCGACCCTCGGCGACATCGCGCAGCAACCGGCGCATGATCTTTCCCGAACGCGTCTTCGGCAGATCAGGCGTGATGAAGACCTTGCGCGGCTTGGCGATCGCGCCGATCTCGGACGCGACGTGTGCGCGCAGGTCCTGCTCGCCGACGTCGGCACCACCACGCAGGATCACATACGCGATCACTGCCTGGCCGGTGGTCGCATCGGTCGCTCCGACCACGGCAGCTTCGGCCACCGCCGGATGCGACACCAGCGCCGATTCGACCTCGGTGGTCGAGATCCGGTGGCCCGACACGTTCATCACATCATCGACACGGCCCAGCAGCCAGAGGTAGCCGGCGTCGTCGAGCTTGGCACCGTCACCCGCGAAGTAGCGGCCCTCGAACCGTGACCAGTAGGTCTCCCGATAGCGGTCGGGGTCGCCCCAGATGCCGCGCAGCATCCCGGGCCACGGTCGAGTGAGCGTGAGATAGCCGCCGCCGACGGGCACCGGTTGCGCCTCGTCGTCGACCAACTCCGCAGTTACTCCGGGCAACGGGAACGTAGCGGAGCCCGGCTTGGTCGTCGTGGCGCCCGGCAGCGGGCTGATCATGATCCCACCCGTTTCGGTCTGCCACCAGGTGTCGACGATCGGACACCGCTCACCGCCGATGTGCTCGTGGTACCACATCCATGCCTCCGGGTTGATCGGTTCGCCGACCGTGCCCAGCAATCGCAGCGACGACAGATCGTGCTTGGCCGGCTCGTCCGCGCCCCACTTCATGAACGTCCGGATCGCCGTCGGAGCGGTGTAGAAGATCGTGACGCCGTACTTCTCGACGATCTCCCAGAACCGGTCGTTGCCCGGGTGGTTCGGCACACCTTCGTACATGACCTGCGTGCAGCCGTTAGAGAGCGGGCCGTACACGATGTAGCTGTGGCCGGTGATCCAGCCGACATCGGCAGTGCACCAGAACACGTCGGTCTCCGGTTGCAGATCGAAGACGTACTTGTGGGTGTAGGTGACCTGGGTGAGGTACCCGCCCGTCGTGTGCATGATGCCCTTCGGCTTGCCGGTGGTACCGGAGGTGTAGAGCAGGAAGAGAAGGTGCTCGGCTTCCATGGGTTCGGCCGGGCAGTCGGTCGATGCGCCGTCCATCAGGTCGTGGTACCAGTGATCACGCCCCTCGACCATCGTGACGTCGTTGCCGCCCCGTTTGACGACGATCATGTGCTCGATCGTCGGCGTGGACTCGCACGCTTCGTCGGCGGCGGGCTTGAGCGGGAACACCTCGCCGCGCCGGTAGCCGCCGTCAGCGGTGATCAACACCTTGGCCTCGGCATCGTTGATCCGGTCGCTGAGCGACTGGCTGGAGAATCCGCCGAACACGACGCTGTGCGCGGCGCCGATGCGCGCACACGCAAGCATGGCCACCGCAGCCTCGGGGATCATCGGGAGGTAGATGTTGACCCGGTCGCCCTTGTCGACACCCAGACCTTTCAGCACGTTCGAGAACTGCGACACCTCATCGAGCAGATCCTGGTACGTGATCTTGCGGGTGTCGCCCGGCTCACCTTCCCAGTGGATCGCGACCTTGCCGCCCTTGCCCGCAGCGACGTGGCGATCGAGGCAGTTGTGAGCGACGTTCAGCGTGGCTCCTTCGAACCATTTGGCGTACGGCAACTGCCAGTCGAGCACCGTGTCCCACGGCTCGGACCAGTCGACCAGTTCGGTGGCCTGGCGAGCCCAGAAGGCCTCGTCGTCCTCGTTCGCTTCGTCGTAGAGCGACGTGTCGACGACCAGCGAGTCCGCCTTGAACGTCGCCGACGGTGGGAAGGTCCGATTCTCGGAGCTGAGTGCGTCGATGGTGTCGTGCGGTTCGTCGCTCATCGTTCGATCGTAGGCCAGACCGGCCCGCCGCCGTGATCCCGAGCTATGGGGCGAGGGCTTGGTCGGACGCACCGTCCGGAACGAAGGTCAATGCGCCGACATCGGAGCCGTCGCAACGTCGCGCCAGCAGATCCTGTTCGACCGAGGCGATGTCGATGATGATCAACTCGCCGGGCCCAATGTTGCCGTCCTCTGACACGAACAATTCGTAGTAGCTGGTGTCGATCGGGGCGACGCCGATCTCGCAGAGGTCGTCGTCGGTGTTGTTGACGAAGCTCTGGGCCACGGTGTCGGCACCGATCACGAACGTTGTTGCGTTGCCGATCTCGCTGCCGTCGTCGTTCGACGTGAACACCTGGTACGACCCGGCGGCGAGCGCTTCGCCGTCGTTGTCGATGCACGAACCGACACCCGGAGGCGATGCCGATCGCTCGTCGGCCTGAACGGTTTCACCGAGATAGTGCCAGGTGATCGTGAAGTCGAGCGGTGCGTCGACCGGAACACCCGCACAGATCGTCGACACCGCCGTCGGGTGGGCGACTGCCTCGACGGTGCGGTCAGCAATCAGCTGGTCGATCGCACGCCGCTGGGCTGCATCGTCGAGCGGTTCCTCGTCGAACGATGTCCATGCGAGCAGACCGTTGATGGTCGTGAACCCGTCTTCGTCGCTGGGTTCGGTCTCGGGCGGCGTGCTCTCCGGTGGCGAAGTCTCGGTCGGTTCTGTCTCGGCCGGTTCTGTCTCGGCCGGTTCTGTTTCGTCTGGCTCCGTCTCGGCCGGCGCATCTGGTTCGGTTGCAGCGGGTTCGGTTGCAGCGGGTTCGGTTGCAGCGGTCGGCGGCGCCTCGGTGATCGCAACGGTGATCGCGATGTCCACATCGGGACTGTCGGACGAGTCGTCACCACCACCGACGACGAACACACTGATCACGCCGGCCAGGACAAGAGCCGCCACGACGAGTCCGACCAAGAGCTTGCGCGACCTTCCCCGGCTCGCTCCGGTCTGCTGCCCTGTAGCGATCGGCGGCACCGGCCCCGGTTCAGGGGTCGACCCCGGCGGTGGCGGCGGGAACGCAGGCAGCACCGGCTGGCCCACATGTGGGTCAGAACCCGGAAAGGACTGTTCGCCGCTCACTGATCCGACCCTAGGCGCGCCACTCCGCCACCAGGAATCCGCCGAGACCGGCGGGGTCGAGGAGTGCTTCGGCCTCGCTCACCCTGCTTCGCATCTTCATGGCTTCGAGACCCGGCCGGGCGGCTTGCTCCTCCCAGATTCGCTTGCCCTCCTCGACCAGTTGCTCGATCCCCCACCGCTGAAGGAATTGCGCCTGGGAGCGGATCGCGTCGGCCTCGGGAAGTTGATCGAACGGCACGTCGGTCGTGATGTCCTGCGAGCCTGGCGCGCTGAGGTAGTGATCGCCTCGTTGGTTTCCCCGGTACGTGCGGAGCCACTCGCGCCACGGGCGATGCGCCAGCTCGGCGGTCAGCGCCACGCCGTAGTCGATGACGAGCATCGACCCACCGACCAGCAGTCCCCTGGCGGCGGCGACGAATGCCGAAGCCTCTTCGATCAGTGGAACCCGTGCACCGAACGGCGCCACCGCCAGCAGCTGCGTCGGTACCGGATCGAACGGCGCCGAGAGGACCTCGCTGCGGGCCGCTTCTGCGCCGACCGACGTCTCGGCCAGTACGAAAGCTTCGCGCCAGCCGTCGTCGTAGACCGCGAGCCGGAAGGGCAGGTTGTCGAGCAACTCGTTCGCGATGATCACCCCGAAGACGGGCTCTGTCGGCATGTCAGCGCGCGAGGTGATTCCAGCGGGATGGGCAGCGCGCTGCGACGCGGACACCTCGACGGCCACGTAGTCCAGTGCCGCAGTGCACGCCGGCTTCGCTGCCAGCACCGAACGCGCCAGCGTCCCCGGGCCGGCACCGGCATCGACGACGGTGAACCGGTCCGGTTCACCCAGCCGTTTCCACTCGGCGTCGAGATAGTTGGCAATGACCGCGCCGAACAGTGGACCGACCTCGGGCGAGGTGAGGAAGTCACCGCGCCGACCCGCATGGCCACCCTCCGGACGCGTGTAGAAACCCTCGGCCCCGTAGAGCGCTTCGCGCATGAACTCGTCGAAGGGCACCGGCTCGCTGATCACACCCCCATTCTCGCGGCAGATCTCCCCGGACACCCCTCACTGCGCGACTCCGGTACGACAAGCGCAGTGACAGACGAGCCGAAGTGCGCCAAGCTGGTGGGGTGAAACGGGTGACGATCGCGGCGCTGACGGCAACCGCGCTCCTGGCGGCGTGCGGCGGCGAAGCGTCCGAGAGCGTCGGGATCCCCGGCGCTCCCCCGGGCGGCGACACTCGGCCGCCCATCAGCATCGCTACTCGCCCGACCGAGCCGGTGGCGGACTCGATCCCCACCGAACCAGCCACGACGACCAGCACGGAGCCCGCCCCCACGACGTCGGCCGCTCCGAGCACCACCACCGCGACGAGCGAACCGCCTGCCACCGAACCGACGAGCACAACGACGGTTCCGGCAACGACCACCACCGTTGCTCCGACCACGACCGAACTCGTCTATGAGGCCGAACCAGCCGAGGGGCCGTTGCGCGTCGGCGTCGAGGGGCCGCGCTCGCTGCTGGTTCAGCAGCAGCTGATCACCCTTGGCATTCTGCCGTCGACGGCGGCGGACTCGAAATACGGCCCGGGGACCGCCGGCGGTGTCCGACGTTTCCAGGAGTCCAAGGGACTCGTCGTCGACGGAGTAGCCGGCCCGAACACCCAGGCCGCTCTCGCTGAAGCAGTGGCCGCAGCATCAGCCCCGCCGGACACGGCTCCCACGACCGACGCCTGACACGGCGAAGCAGTGCCGATCAGGGCAGGACGGCGCCGGTGAGATCTTGCAGTTCGCCGAAGCCCGCCACCAGGCGGGGGAACACACCGACGGCGAGCGTGCCGACCACGGTCAGCGACAGAGCCGCCATGACGGGGCTCGGTGTGACGATCGGTGTGGTGTCGCCATCAGGTGCTTCATCCATCCAGATCGTGCGCAGCACCTTCATGTAGTACGCCGCCGAGATCACGGTGTTGACCGCAGCGATCGACGCAAGCACGTACGCCCAGTTGTTCTGCGCATCGAGCACCGCCTTGAAGGCGTTGAACTTCGCGAACCAACCGCCGAGCGGCGGGATGCCGGCGAGTGAGGCGAAGAACATCGTTGCCAGCACTGCGAGGCCAGGGGCGTACCCGAACAGTCCCCCGAAGCTCGAGATCTCACCGCTGCGTGTCTTGCGGCTGACGGCGATCACCACCGCAAACGCACCGAGGTTCATGAAGCCGTAGACGAGCAGGTAGACGACCACCGCGTTGAGCGACGAGCCAGCCGCCTCGGTCTCACCGGCGAAGGCGAGCGGCATCAAGATGAAGCCGCCCTGACTCACCGAGGAGTAGGCGAGCATCCGGACGATGTTGGTCTGGCGCAGCGCGAGCACGTTGCCGATCGTCATCGTCAGCGCCGCAAGGATCCAGATGAACGGCTGGTACACGTCGGACGCACTCGGGAATGCGAGGTAGATGATCGTCACCAGCGCAACGAAGCCCGCTGCCTTCGACGCCACCGACAAGAATGCCGTGACCGGCGTCGGAGCACCTTCGTAGGTGTCGGGCGCCCACGTATGGAACGGCACCGCCGAGATCTTGAACGCAAAGCCACAGATGATGAAGACAATGCCGACCACTTCGAGACCGTTCAAGCTGCCGTCGGTCAGGCTGGCGCCGATCTCGGTGAGCAACGTCGAGTTGGTCGACCCGAACAGCAGGCTCATGCCGTACAGCATGATCGCCGAAGCGAACACGCCGAGGAGGTAGTACTTGACGCCCGCCTCGTTCGACTTCCGGTTGCGCTTGTTCCAGGCCGCCATCATGTAGGCCGGAATCGACAGCAACTCGAGTGCGACGAAGATGCTGATCAGGTCGCGCGCCGAGGTCATCATCACCATGCCGAGCACGGAGCAGAGCATCAGCACGTAGAACTCGCCCTGGTAGTAACCGCCCTCTTCGAGCTCGGTCTGGCTCATCAGGATCACCACGTAGGCGACCAACAAGAAGAACGCCTTCATGATCAAGGCGTACTCGTCGATGACGTATCTCCCGCCGAACATCGACCGCGAATCGTCGCCGATGACGAACAGTGTCACGACCGGCACCAGGGCGCCGAGCATGACGAAGCCGGTCAGCGTCGCGAGCATCCACTTCTTGGCCTCTGCGATGTTGAGGTCGATGAGCAGCACGATGTTGATGCCGACGACCAGCACGAGCTCGGGCGCGACGGCATGCCAGTCGATCGTCGGAGACAACCACTCCGAGGTCTGGGCGAGCAAAGAAGCCAACATCAGCCGAGTGACGCCCCGAGGCGCTCGACCATCTGCGTGACCGCCGGGTCCATGACCTTGAACATCAGCTGCGGATACACACCGAACACGACGATTGCGACGAGGAACGGCGTCCACGCAATCCACTCGGTGGGCTGCACGTCCTTGATCTCTTCGTGGTCATCGGCAGCAGTATCGAGAGCGTCGTTGGCAGCCGAGCTCAGGCTGTGTGCCATGCCGTGAGAGTCAGCGCCATGACCCGCGTTCATCTCGGCAGTCGAGTGCCCCTTGAACTCGGCGCCCGGCTCACCGAAGGCGGTGCGCTGGTAGAGCCACAGCAGGTACGCAGCAGCGAGCACGGTACCGATCGCGGCGACCACCATGCAGATCCGGAAGAGCGCTTCGCTCATGCCGAACCCGGGGCTGTATGCCGACAGGATCGCAGGGAACTCGCCCCAGAAGCCAGCGAGGCCAGGCAGGCCCAACGACGCCATCGTCGCGAAGCCGAGGATCCAGCCCATCTTCGGCATCTGGATGAGCATGCCGCCCAACCGCTTGATCTCGAGGGTGTGGAACCGATGTTTGACCGAACCGGCCACGAAGAAGAGCATGCCGGTGATCAGCCCGTGGGCGACCATGCCGAACAGCGCGGCGTTGATGCCGAACGTCGTGAGCGTCGAGATGCCCAGCATCACGTAGCCCATATGCGCAACAGACGAGAACGCGATCAATCGCTTCATGTCGGTCTGGGCGAGGCAACCGAGCGCGCCGTAGATGATGCCGATCACCGCGAGGATCGCAATCGCCGGCGCCCAGGCCTTCGCTCCTTCGGGCAGCATCGGAATCGCGATGCGGACGAAGCCGTAGGTACCGAGCTTGAGAAGAATCGCAGCGAGGATCACCGATCCCTGCGTGGGTGCCTGGGTGTGGGCATCGGGCAGCCAGGTGTGGAACGGGAACATCGGCACCTTGACCGCGAAGCCGAGGAACATGCCAGCGAAGATCCAGATCTGGACGTCACGATCGACGCCGGCACCCAACTCGATGAGCGTGGCGAAGCCGAAGCTCTCTGCGCCGGTCTGGAAGAACAACGCGAGGAAGGCAACGAGCATGAAGGCCGAGCCGAACATCGTGTAGAGGAAGAACTTGAGCGACGCGTACTGGCGCTGCTCACCGCCCCACACACCGATCATGAAGTACATCGGCAGCAGGACGACTTCGAAGAAGACGAAGAACAAGATGAGGTCCTGGGAGATGAACGTGCCGGCCATACCGGTCTGCAGCACGAGCATCAGGATGTAGAACGCCTTGGGGTTGCCGGCGTCGGGCATGTTGTCCCAGGTGTAGACCATCACGAGGAACGTGACGCACATCGACAGGAAGTACAACGGCAAGCTGATGCCGTCGAGACCGATCGTGTATCCGGAACGGATCACTTCGATCCATTCGGCGTCGACGGCGAACTGCAGCTTCTCGCTCTGGCCGTAGTCGAACTGGATCAGTGTCCAGACACCGACGAGCAGTGTCGCCCCGGCGGTCGCGATACCGATACTTTTGACACCGGACTCGTCGTCCTTGGGCCAGAGCATCATGACGAGCACGCCGACGAGCGGCAGGAACGTGCCGACGGTCAGCAACCAATTGTTGTCAGTGAGTGTTTCCATTGATCAGTTGTTCTTTCAGCTCACGTTGAGGATGACGAGGACGATGGCGCCAACGGTGGCGGCGCCGAAGAGCAGAGCGCCGTACTGGTTGACCTTGCCGGACTGCATGGGTTGCAGACCGTGACCGGTTTCCGAAGCAGCCTTGCCTGATGCGTTGACCGCACCGTCGACGAGACCCTGGTCGATGTACTTGTAGACCCAGTTGCCCGTGGCCTTGCCACCTGCACCGACACCGTTGACGGCACCGTCGATGACGTTCTGGTTGAACCAGTACGTGGCTTTGGCCAGCGGACGTGAGACGAAGAAGACGAAGACGTTCTGGTAGAGCGCATCGAGGTAGTACTTGTTCTTGAGGAACAGGTAGCCACCACGGGCGATCCGTGACCGCTCGGTCAGCCCGACGAGGCGCGAGTTGCGGTTGCGGTAGTACGCGATGCAGAAGCCGATCGCTGCGGCGTAGCCGATCGCGACGACAGCGAGCGACAGCAGGATCTTGCCCAACTCGGGGACGGCGTGCTTCACGTTCGGGAAGTAGCAGACGGTGCCCGGCTCCGGTGTGCCGCGGCCGCACTTGGCCTTGCCGTCGTCGGACTTGCCCTCGCCGCCGTCGTCTTCGACTGCGGGCAGCGTGCTCGCATCGATGAGCTGCACGCTCTCACCTGCGTGGCCGGCGGTCTCGTCGACGAACACCGGCTCGTAGCGCGGCTCGACATAGGTCTTGATCAGCTCGACGCCTTCGCCGAGGTTCGCGCCGAGCGCATCGCCGGCGAGCGGTGTCGGGTTCGCGAAGCCGGCGGTCAGCGCGAGGAACGCGAGGATCACGATCGGGACGACGATCAGCTTGCCGGACTCGTGCGGACCATGGTCACCGTGATCGTCATGATCATCACCGTGATCGCCAAGATCATCACCGTGATCGCCATGGTCGCCGGATTCATGCGTTGCAGCGGCTGCGCCGAGCGACTGCGGTGCGGGACCGGCCATGACGAGTTCGCGGTCGATGGTCGCAGCGGTGATCAGCGTCTCGCGATGCTCCGTGGCGTACTCGTCGTGGCCACCGTCGTCGTGATGGATACCGGCAGCAGCGCCGCGGGCTTCGCCGAAGAAGGTGAGGTACGTCGCCCGAGTCATGTACATCGCCGTGAGCGCTGCACCACCGAGGCCGACCCAGAACAGGACCGTGTAGCCGTTGGCACCGACGTTGTCGATGATCTCGTCCTTGGACCAGAACCCGGCGAACGGGATCACGCCGGTCAGTGCCAGCGTGGACACGATCCACGCCCAGAACGTGATCGGCATCTTCTTACGCAAGCCGCCCATGTCCTTCTTCATGTCGAAGGAGTGGTGCGAACCGGAGTGGCTGATCGAGCCGGCGCACAGGAAGAGACAGCACTTGAAGAAGGCGTGCGTGAACACGTGGAAGACGGCCGGGAGCCAGGCACCGGTGCCGAGACCGAGCATCATGTAGCCCAACTGGGAGACCGTCGAATAGGCCAGCACCTTCTTGATGTCGTCCTGCACGAAGGCGAGGAGCGCAGCGATCACGATCGTGATGCCGCCGATGACCGCAATGAAGCTGAGCCCGCCGCTGGCGATGTTGAAGCCCTCCCAGAAGACCGGGTAGATCCGGGCGACGAGGAAGACGCCCGCGACGACCATGGTCGAGGAGTGCAGCAGCGACGAGACGGGCGTCGGGCCGGCCATGGCGTCGGGCAGCCAGGTGTGCAACGGGAACTGGCCGGACTTGCCGATACACGCGATGAACAACGCAATGGAGGCCATCAAGAGCGTCCAACTCGACCCTTCACCGGACAGTGCCCAGGCGCCGATTGCCCGGATGTCGAAGCCGTTCGAGTCGAGCGTGTTCACGGCGAAGTCGTTCGCACCGAAGTACAGGATCGCCGTACCGATCAGCAAGCCGACGTCGCCGACGCGCACGGTGAAGAATGCTTTGAGCGCCGAGTGGCTGTTGTAGGCGTCCTCCCACCAGTGCCCGATCAACATGAACGAGCACAGGCCCATGATCTCCCAACCCAAGATGAGCTGAACCATGTTCGACGACATGACCATCACGAGCATGCCACTGGAGAACAGCGTCAACGCAGCAAAGAAGTGGGTGTATCGGCGGTCGCCGCGGACATAGTCGAGGCTGAAGATCTGGACGAGCAGCGAGATGAACGCGACCAGCCAGAGCAGCAGGACCGACAGCCCGTCGATGTGGGACCCGAGACCGAACTCGAGGCCCGAGTTCTGCCACCAGACCCACTGGGTGACGACCGGTTCGATGTACGGCGCAGCCTCAGCACCTTCGGCCGCCCGCACCGCCCCACGCACACCGGTGAACAACCCGCCGAGTGCTTCTTCGCCCCCCGGCGATGCAGAGTCGGTGCGCTGGATCCACTGGATGCCGGCACCGGTGGCGATGACGAGCGATGCGGCCATCGAGCTCAGACCGAACTCGGCGCCCTTGAACGGCATCTTCTTGCCGAACCCGATGATCAGCGCGAAGCCGATCGCCGGGATCAGCGCGATGAGCCAGGCGTTTTCCATGAACCAGCCGGAGCTGAGTTCGAGCGCCGTGTGTGTCTCTTCTACAGCGAGCACGTCAGCCCTTCATTTCCGAGAGTTCGTCGAGGGCGATCGACTTGCGGTTGCGGTAGATCATGAGGACCATTGCGAGGCCGACACCGACTTCGGCAGCGGCGATCGCAATGACGAACAGAGCGAAGACCTGACCTTCGATGTTGTTGTTCATCAGTGCGAACGCAACCAGGTTCAAGTTGACGGCGTTGAGGATCAGTTCGATCGACATCAGGACCAGAACGGCATTGCGTCGGGCGATGACCCCGAACACGCCGATGCAGAACAGCACGGCAGCGAGCAGGAGGAAGTTGACAGCGAGCATGGTTGCGACCCTCAGTCCTTCCGTGCCAGGACGATGGCGCCGATGGCGGCGGCGAGCAGGACGAACGACACCGCGAGGAACGGCACGAGGAACGGCGACAGGATCTGGTCGGACAGCTCCTCGGTCGGGAACGGCTGGCGTTCGCCGATCACGTCGTCTTCGTACGCGTCGATGATGACGTACGCCAACAGACCGAACAGAATCACGCCGACCGGAATGCCGAGCTGCCAGCCGGAGTTGTTCAAGCCGTCTTCGGCGCCGATCTGGGCGCGGGTGAGCATGATGCCGAACAGGAACAGCACCATCACGGCACCGATGTAGACCATCACCTGGGACACTGCGACGAACTCGGCGGCGGCCAAGATGTACTGCGCCGCGACCCCGGCCAGCACCAGCACGAGGTACAGCGCCGCGTGCACCACGTTCTTGGTCGTGACGACGCTGAAGGCGGCGAAGATCATCACGGTGGCGATGATGCCGAATCCGATGTTCATCGCCACGTTCACGTCGTTCGCGGCCAGCAACATTCCCGTCACGACCGGCAACCCATCTCATTCAGCAGACAAACACCCACGCCGGAGTGGAGTTTCGTCTCCGCAGCGACAGCGCCCGACAACGGGAGACAAAAACCCACGCCCGAGTGGAGTTTCGTCTTCACAGCCGCGAGCGAGCGCGCGGTGGTGGGAGACGCGATCATTTCCCGGCTCCCGCTTCGAGCTCGGGTGCCTCGGGCACGGTTTCCATCCATTCGCCGAGCTTGTCCTTGTCGTGCAGGAGGTCCGCGATCTTGGGCTCGGAGTACTCGTACTCCGGGCTCCAGAACAGGGCGTCGAACGGGCAGACCTCGACGCAGATGCCGCAGTACATGCACAGCGCGTAGTCGATGTCGAAACGGTCGAGGTGGTTGACCTGGCGCGGCTTGCCACCGGCGCGGCGCGGCGGAGCGAGCTGCTTGTGGCCTTCGATGTAGATGCACCAGTCCGGGCAGCTGCGCGAACACAGCATGCACGCCGTGCAGTTCTCTTCGTGGAGCGCGATGACGCCACGGGCGCGAATCGGTGGCGCTTCCTTCTCGTGCGGGTACTGCACGGTGTCCGCGCCGTCCTTGAGCGTCTTGCCGAGGATCCCGGCAGTGACGCCCAGGCCCTTGAACAGTCCAGGAACCTTGGGCATCAGAAGACCACCTTGAGAATTGCCGTCACTGCGGTGTTGGCGAGTGCGAGCGGGATGAGCACCTTCCAGGCAAACGTCTGGAGTTGATCCTCACGGAAACGCGGATAGCTGAACCGGACCCACATGATGACGCCGACGAGGGCGAACATCTTGGTGAACATGATCACCGGACCGACGAAGTTCATCCACCAGGCGACTTCGTCGATGCTGTCCCAACCGAACCAGGTGAACGGGACACCCCAGCCACCGAGGAACAGTGCAGCTGCGATGAAGCTGAACACGCCGGCGGTGGCGAACTCGGCGATGAAGAAGATCAGGAATCGGAAGCCGGAGTACTCGGTCATGTAGCCGGACACGAGCTCGGATTCGGCGATCGGCATGTCGAACGGCGCCTGGGTCAGTTCGGCCTGCACGGCGATCATGAAGATCAGGAATCCGAGGAACTGCGTGATGATGAACGGGTTGCCGATGATGCCGATGCCGAAGATCTCGCCGGTGTTCTGGACTTCGATGATCCGGTTGAGGTTCATCGAGCCGGCCTGGATGACGACGCCGAGGGTGGCGAGCACCATCGGCAGCTCGTAGGCAATGAGCTGGCCGCCGGCGCGCAGTCCGCCCAGCAGGGAGTACTTGTTGGCCGATGACCAACCGGCGATGAGGATGCCGAGCACGCTGACCGAACCCACCGCCAGGGCGTAGAAGATGCCGGTCTCGAAGTTCGTGAAGTAGGCACTCGGACCGAACGGCACGACGACGATCAACAGGAAGGTCGACACCAGCACGATGAGTGGAGCCATGCGGTAGATCCGAAGATCGGCGTTCTCGGGTGCGAGGTCTTCCTTCTGCATCCACTTGCCGACTTCGGCGAGCAACTGCATCGACCCGTACGGGCCGGCTTCCATCGGGCCGAGACGGCTCTGCATGAACGACATCATCTTGAACAGGAACAGGTACACGATGCCGCCCGCAGGCAGGAGGACTGCGACCAGGCCACCGACCACGCGCAGCAGCGACGTGACCCAGTACGGCATGTTCCACTCCGGCCAGAAGTCCGGAAATTCAGCAGCGAGTTGAGCGAGCATCAGCGGTCGATGTCTCCGAGGATGAAGTAGAGCGACGCAAGGATCGTGATCACGTCAGGGACGTACACGCCCTTCAGCGCCCACGGCACGATCGAGATGTTGTTGAAGCTCGCCGAGCGGATCTTGACGCGGAACGGCCCGAGGCCACCCTTGCTGACGACGTAGTAGCCCATCTCGCCGAGCGGATTCTCGGTGGCCACCCACGCTTCGCCCTCGGGCACCTTGATGATGCGCGGGACCTTGGTCATGACCGGGCCGGCCGGGATCTGATCGAGGAGTTGGTTGACGATCTTGCAGGACTCGCGAGTCTCCTGCAGCCGGATCCAGCAGCGTGCCCACGAGTCGCCATCGGGGTGCGTCCACACCTTCCAATCGGCGAGGTCGTAGCTGAGCGGCAGGTCCTGGTCACGACGGAGGTCCCAGTCGATACCGGATGCCCGAGCATTCGGACCGGACAGCCCGTAGTCCTTGGCGATGTCAGCAGGGATGATGCCGATGCCGCGCATCCGGCTCTGGAAGATCTCGTTGCCGAAGAGGAGGTCGTCGATCGTGTCGCAGAACTCCTCGAGCTTCTTGACCGCGCCGCGGGTCTCGGCGATCCAGCCCTTGGGCAGGTCGTCCTTGAGGCCGCCGATGCGGTCGAAGTTCGGGTGGAAGCGGCCGCCGGTCGCGCCTTCGATCAGGTTCAAGATGTACTCGCGGTCGCGGAACGCGAGGAACACCGGGGTGATGGCACCCATCTGCACGCCGAGGTCGCCCAGGAACAGCGAGACGTTCGCGATACGGGAGAGTTCGAACAAGATGGTGCGGATGACCTGAGCGCGCGGCGGCGCTTCGATCTCCATCAGCTTCTCTGCTGCGAGGATGAACGGGACTTCGTTGGCGAAGCTGCCCAGCCAGTCGATGCGGTTGACCAGCGTGGTGACCTGCGGGAACGTGCGGACTTCGGTCAGCTTCTCGTAGCCGCGGTGCATGTACCCGGCGACCGGCTCGGCCCAGACGACCTGTTCGCCGTCGAGCCGGCAGATGATGCGCAGCGTGCCGTGCGTGGCGGGGTGCTGCGGACCGATGTTGAGGGTCATGCCCTCGGTCTCGAGTTCGACGTTGAGGCGCGCGTCGGCGGCCTGGCTGGCGATGTAGCTCAGCTGCTGGCGATCGGTGAGGGTCATGACGTCTCCTCTGCGGGCGGCGCTTCTTCTTCGTCCTGCGCCGGCATCGGCTCGACATCGACGATGCCTGGCCACGGCTTCACCATGCGGGCCAGCAGCGGGAAGTCCTTGCGGAGCGGGTACCCCTCGAAGTCGCCCGGCAGGTACATGTTCCGGAGATCCGGATGGTTGTCGAACCCGATCCCGAACATCTCGTGGCACTCGCGCTCGTGCCAGTTCGCCCCGGCGAAGAGGTGGCTCCACGACTCCATGACCGCACGATCGTCCGGGACGTCGGCCTTGAGCGTGACACCGACGTGGCGGTTGAGGTCGGTGACGCGGGCAAAGACCTGCAAGCGCGTGTCGCCACCCGTGTATCCCGGGACAATGGCAGTGTCCGGTTCCTTCTGTTCGGCGTCCGGATCGTTCTCACCGGTGCCGTACGGGGACGGCATCCAGTCGATGGCCGACAGGAAACAGAAGTAGGTGAAGCCGGCCTCTTTCAACGCTTGACCGGCAGCGAGCCAACCATCGGTCGTGACACGGATCCACAGATCGTCGTTCGGCGTGATCTTGGTGTCGACGATCTGGTCGCCGATGTGGCTGCGCAGGTTGTCGATGATGCCCTCGCGTACACCGTCGCCAGGGAGTGCGGCCGGGGCGTCGTCCTGTGTTTCGTCCGTCGTTGCGTCACTCAATGGGGCCACCGCCCACGACGATCGGCTCAGGCGGGTACACCGGAACGGTCCGGGCTTCGTCCGGAGTCGGATCCTCGGAGATGCTGTGCGTCTCGCTGATCAACTCACCGTCGCGGTCGACTTCACCAGCGGCGACCGCTCGACTGCGTTGCAGCGTCGTGAACTCGTCGCCCCGCCACTTGGCGGCCATGTCTTCGTTCTTGATGCGCTGCTGCAAGAGCACGACACCTTCGAGCAGTGCTTCTGGCCGCGGTGGGCAGCCGGGCACGTACACGTCGATTGGGATGATCTGATCGACGCCCTTGGTGACCGAGTAGCTGTCCCAGTACGGGCCGCCACAGTTGGCGCACGAACCCATCGAGATCGCGTACTTCGGCTCGGGCATCTGCTCCCAGAGCCGCTTCACAGCGGGGGCCATCTTGTCGGTGACCGTGCCGGACACACAGACGAAGTCGGCCTGGCGTGGACTTGCGGGCAGCGGGATGACGCCGAGACGCATCACGTCGTAGCGCGGTGACCCGAACGCAGCACCCATCTCGATCGCGCAGCATGCGAGACCCCATTGGTACACCCACAGGCTGTAGGAGCGGCTGATGTTGAACAGCTTGGTGAGCGGGGCGGGAAGGCGCCCCTTGTCGACGAGACCCATGTCAGACCGTCTTTCTCCGCAAGTGCGGGTGTGCGGCGTTCGGGTGTACTGAAGTGATGGTGGCGGTGTTCGCGGTGTCGGTGCCGGCGTGCGTCAGACCCATCGGAGGAGCCCTCGTTTCCAGGCATAGACCAGGCCGTCGAGAAGCAGCACGATGAAGACCAGCATCGCGACGAGGCCGAAGGTGCCGTATCGCTCGATCGATGCAGCCCAGGGAAAGAGGAAGACTGCTTCGACGTCGAAGATGACGAAGAGCAGGGCGAACACGTAGTAGCGGATCTGGCTCTGGGACCAGCCCAGGCCCACCGGATCGACGCCGGATTCGTAGGCGATCGACTTGTCGTAGTTGGGTTTGGACGGCCGAATTGCGGCAGCCAGCCCGAGCAGCAACCCACCGATGGCGAGCGCCGCGATACCGAACCAGACGACGTTGAGGTAATCGCGGAGAAAGAGCGACATGCGGGCCTGAAGATATCAGCCCCCGTGAATCGCTTCCCAACCTCAGCGGAGACTATTCCCGCCATGAGTCACGTTGCGGTCAGGTCGCACCATCTGCCGGTGCAGCTGTGACCGGCCGAATCCGCCAGCGACACGACAGGAAGATCACACGAACAGTCGGGGAGGTTCGCTCAGGGGACTGCTCCCCGTCGCCGTCGGAGTCGACCCTCACTAGCGTGATCTTCATGCCGACCGAGGAGGACTTCGCCGCTGCTGCGACTGCGCTGCGGACCAATGGTGCCGAACTCGGGAACCTCGAGACGCGGTTGCGCAACATCGACGGTGACGTCGGTGTCGAGGGCGACACCGACCTGGCGCGCATCTTGGACCAGGGTGTCGCTGCGTCGTATCTCAACGTCGATCTGCTCGGCGACGAGATGGTCCGCCTCGCCGAAGTGATGGACGGCTGCGCCGCCCAAGCCGCTGCCTACACCACGGCGATGAAGCAGTGGCGCCAAGCGCATCAACAGTGGGGCCAGAACAACACGAGGTGGACGCTCTCCAAGATCGAAGACTTCGAGGCACCGCATCCGGGGCCCGAACCGACCGAACCGCCGAGAATCCCCTTCTACGTTCTCGAATCGCGGCCCGGGTCGTTGACATGAGCAGCTGGGTCGCAACCAACCTGCTGCGTGCTCGATCCGTCGAGCGAACCCTGCGCACCACACTGCTCGACCTGACCAGGATCACCGACACGTTCCCGACGATCAGCACACAGGCACAGGATTTTCACATGTTCGGGGGTGCGATCCCGCTCCGAGACGAACTGTTCGAAGAGGTGACGCTCGTTGCCGATCTCATCAAGCTGAGCGCCGACCTCGCGGAGCACGCCGACTCGCTGAGTCCGGGCGCAGCGATTGCCCTCGGCGACGAGATCAAGAAGCTCCTCGCCAAGCTGGGCATCAGCCTCGACGACGGCATCGGCGCTGCCGGCAGCGCCGAAGAAATCCGTCGCGATCTCGAAGAGCAGGCACTGGGCGAGGACGGTTGGGAACTCGACGATCAGCAGATCGGCGACCCCGAGTACGACAAGTGGCTCATCGAGGTCTACTGGCCCTCCGTCGTCGCCGATGCCACTCCCGAGGAACTCGAGGCGCTCTGGGCGTCGCTGCCACTCGGTATCAAGCGCTTCTTCATCGACGAGGCGCCTGAAACCGTCATCAACGACATCGTCGGCGCGGGCATCCCGATCACGCAGACCGAGAAGGACCGTCTCGAGGACGCGATCGGGTTTGCGACCGACACCGAGACCTGGGCAGTCGACGCCGATGGGTCGTTCAAGATCGACAAGTTCGTCATCGGAGGCGGCGCCGGCGTCTCGCTGGTCATCACGACGTTGAGCGACGGAAGCGTGACGATCACCACCGTGGCCGAAACCGGGGTCAGCGTCGGTGTCGGCGGCACGTCCGGACAGGCCGGGGGATCCGCCGCGGCAATCCTCGGGCTGGGCGCGAATCAGGTGCTCAAATTCGAAGACGACCCCGACGGCAGCCCGACGGCGGCCGAAAAGGCACGAGCAGCAGCCGACCTGCTCATGGACGCAGCCACACGCGACCCGGACTCACCACTGCCCGACGGTGTCGTCGGCGACGCCATCCGAATCGGGATCCCCGGCGCGCGGGGAGCCGAGCAGATCTACGACCACATCTGGGGTGACGAACCGTCGGTCCTCGACGTTCTCGACGATCTGTATGACACGAACGGCGAGAGTCGCTCGGTCTCGGTCGAACAGGGCGGGCGCGGCAGCATCACCTACGGCGATGCGAACATCGACGTCAACGCGACGGCCGAGGCAACCGGCACGGTGATCGTCACGACGAACAAAGACGGCACCGAGTCGGTGTCGATCGTGCAGGCCGGGTCGATCTCCGGCGGCGGCCGGGTGACGTTGCCCGACTCCCCCGGCAGCGTCGTTGCCGACACCGGTGGTTCGTTCACGCACGAAGTCACCGTCGACAGCACCGGCAACGCCACCTCGACCACGACGATCACCGTCGATGTCGAACGCGGCGTCGGTGTCTCACCGCTGCCGCCCGGAGTCGACGGTGTCGAGGTCCACCACGACGAAACCGTCACGGCACAGGCAACGATCACGGTGACCATCCCGATCAACGATGAAACAGCGGGTGACGCTGCCGATGTGGTCACGGGCCTTGCTGATGGCTCCCTCGAAATCGACGACATCACCACGATCACCGACCAGGCCACCGTGAACGTCACGACCACGACCGGGACCAACTCGACCGACAGTGTCAGCGTCGACGCCGGCATCTTCGAGGTGGGCGCCGAAGAGACGCATGGCACCACGACCACCCGAACGAGCCACACGAGCCGTCCCGGTGACGGCGGTTTCCAAAACGACGAAGACCTGAACAACGCGCTCGACGGCGCCACGATCAGGCCCGAAGCTCCCAGCCTTCGAGCCTGACGCCCACTGGCCGGTCGGCCGCGTCAGTGTTCGTCAACGCTTCGTCGGTGCCGATTCTGCAGCGATGCGCTTCTTCGTGGCGGCCCAGGAGCAGATCGGGCATCCGGTCAGGTCGTGGTACTTGGCGGGGCAGTACTCGCGCCCGAAGTAGATGATCTGCAGGTGGCGTCGATCCCAGGTGTCTTCGGGGAACACGGCTTTGAGGTCGCGCTC
>ENA-ORXT01002635-ORXT01002635.1-marine-metagenome-genome-assembly--contig:-NODE-2635-length-21126-cov-11.857048_pt1 | contig 21126 bp, 18 predicted proteins | sample MGYA00237868_ERZ511482 | MGnify/ENA metagenome assembly ERZ511482
ATATCGGTTTTAATTTTTCATTTTCATTTTCATTTTCCATTTCCATTTCCATTTCCATTTTCATTTTCATTTTAATTTTCCATTTCCATTTCCATTTTCATTTCCATTTCCATTTCCATTTTCATTTCCATTTTCATTTTCATTTTCCATTTCCATTTCCATTTCCATTTCCATTTTCATTTAAGCTTGCTATCTCCTATTAATTGATGGACAAATTCTCTATATTCTTTCTGAACAATTGAAATCATATTAAGATTGCTTTTATCATAAGAGTTCATATCACGATTATAAGTTCGTACATATTTATCACTCCAAATAACAATTTCTAGAATTAACGGTGCTAAATCAATGCCTTTTTCTGTTAGTAAGTAAACGTTCTCTTTTTTATTTTTGGGTAATTTTCTTTTAGTAATCACATCCAAAGATTCTAGTAGTTTCAATCTCGCCGATAGCAAGTTGGTAGCAACCCCTTCCTCTGACGCTGCCATTTCTTTAAACGTTTTCTTTTGATGTAACAGCATATCTCTAATGATAAGCAATGACCACTTGTCACCGATTAAATCTAAAGCGGAAGCTATCAAACAAGAAGAACGAAACTTTTTAACCATAGTTTTTGAATTATTACTTTAAAATGTAAAGTTATTTGTATTTTTGCTTTAATTTTTAAAGTTAAACTACAAAAGTAAACAATTATGTTAGCAGGACACTTTGCAACTGCCTTAGTGGCGCACCAGAAATTTCCAAAAGGAACTTTACTTTATTTCCTAATTGCTTCTCAATTACAAGACCTATTGTGGTTTACTTTACATTATTTGGGTCTTGAACGAACTGGACCAAGCGATGTTTTTGACACAACACTTAGCAATATGACTGTGGATATGCTCTACAGCCACGATTTATTTCCACAGATATTTTGGCTGGTTATTGTCTTTATTTTAGGAAAAATACTGTTCAAAAGCACCAAAATCGGGTTGGCTGGTTCGGCATTGGTAGCTGGACATTTTGTATTAGATTTCTTTTCTGGACATCCACATCATCTTTTTGGCGCAGATACTGCAGATGTAGCACTTGGCTTATATGCATCAAATGTCTATCTGGCAATAGCAATAGAAGCTGTTTTTTGTATTGGTGCGCTTTGGTACTTCTTCAAAAAAGATGCTAAAATAGGTATTCAACGTACGCCAAAAAACAAAGGGGCTATTATTGGATTGTTTGTTTTTGGGATTGTATTTATGCTAACAATTGCAAAGGTCTCTTTTAGAGAATTGCTTGGCATACCAGAATTTAATTTGGGCTTTAATTCTAATGTGCCTACACTTGTAGCAACATACTTAGCAATGATTTTTTACTTGAACTATTTCGTACCAAAATTCAAGCTTGGAACAAATTCTTAAAAAGGATTTTACTATATCAATGTTTGCCTTTTTAAAAATAGAGGCTTCCACCTCTCAATAGGTTCTGTAGGGCAAACGCATCAAAATAATGATAGCCTAAAAGAACGTGTCATTCCAGAATTTTTCGCAGTGGAACGAAGAAAAATATCGGGAATCTTAAGCTTGATGAATCATAAAACCAAGATTCCTGATAATTTTTTCCGTTTCTCTTCAAAAATTTCAGGAATGACACTCTATTTTTAGTGATTTTCGATCATCTTAATTTTGGTGCGTTTGCCCTAATAGGTTCTGCTGTTTGACAATCTGTTCTGTTATTTTTTAACGAAATCTCGAAATCCACTAATAAATGCACCTCAACACTCGCTCTTTTCCACTAATGTCTTTTTTTACAGTAATTTCTAAAAAGCCTTTTTTTTCTAACATTTCAATGACAGCGGAAGCGGAAAATTCGTTGAGTTCAAAAAACAGCGAGCCCTTTTCTTTTAAATGCATTTTTGCAAAACCTGCAATTTCACGATAAAACTGTAATACGTCATCTTGTTCTACAAAAAGTGCGAGATGTGGCTCATAGTCTAGGACATTGGGCTGCATCAATGACTTTTCATTTTGGGTAATATATGGGGGATTGCTAACGATTACATCCAGCTTGTTTTCATTCCAATCTTTATTATGTAAAATATCATGTTTTAAAAAATGAACGCTTAAGCCCAACTTTTCATTATTATTTTTTGCAACTGCCAAAGCTTTTTCACTAACATCGGTTGCCCAAACATGTGCAGGTTTCAATTGATTTGCCAGCGCCAAAGGAATACAACCACTCCCTGTTCCTATGTCCAAAATACTTCCCTTAAAATCGTTGCCGACTGTTTCGATTATCCATTCTACCAACTCTTCCGTTTCTGGTCTTGGTATTAAAGTGTTCTCATTAACCAGCAATTCTAAATCATAGAACCAGGCTTTCCCAATAATGTATTGTATGGGTTTGTTTTCCAACAAAAATCTTGTCGAATCGCTTATTTGTTGCTGTTGCAACAGCGTTATCTCTATATTAGCATCAAGTGTTAACGCAAGTTTGTCCATTTCCCAAAAATGCTCTGTAAGCATAAAAAACAGCAAACGACATTCACTTTTGGTATAAAGAGGTTCCAGTTTTATGGTAAAATTAGCAAGGATTTCTTTCCAGTTCATTTTTCAAATTCGCCTTTAATACGAGTTCGAGATTCAGATATATTGAGGATCAAAGACATGCTTAAGTGCCTAAAATCAATAGCAGCGTTCTACAAAGTCCCAAAATCCCAAAATCTCATATTATTTACAAAACTACTGCTTTTATGTTTGGGTAAAATTGTAATTTTGCATCCTAGGTAATGATAAAATAATCACTTCCCGATTTGTACTGCGATATTTTCCAATACCCTTCATTATAAATCCTTGACGTAGCCCTGCTATGCCTGCGGCTTTTTAATTTGTGTATTAAAAACTAGCTTTGTACAAATCAAAAAGGTATTATTTAATCATTACTGAATTTAAAATCAGCAAATCGGAGACCTTCTGTGGCAAGTCAAGTCTCCAAGATGTTTTACCAAAATTAAAATAATAATAATAATGAGTTTATTGACTGTAGGGACTGTTGCCTTTGATGCACTAGAAACCCCTTTTGCTAAAATAGATCGAGTCATTGGTGGCTCTGCTATGTTTGCTTCTTTATCGGCGTCTTTCTTTTACAAAGATGTTCAATTGGTCTCTGTTGTTGGAGACGATTGGCCAAAGGACATGATTGCCAATTTTGGTAAGCGTGGGATAGATATGGGCGGATTGGAAATCAGAGAAGGCGAGAAGTCTTTCTTTTGGTCTGGTCGCTATCATGATAATATGATTTCGAGAGATACGCTCGATACCCAACTAAACGTATTGGCGGATTTTGATCCTAAAGTGCCAGAAGCTTTCAAGCAGCCTTCTTACTTAATGCTTGCCAACTTAGATCCTGATTTGCAGTTAAAGGTAATTGACCAATTGACGGCTCGTCCTAAATTTATTATGGCAGATACCATGAATTTTTGGATGGACATTAAAATGGATGCAGTCAAAGAGGTATTGAAAAAAGTTGACCTCATTACGGTTAACGATGAAGAAGCCAGGCAATTGACGGGTGAATACTCTATTGTTAAAGCGGCTCATAAAATGTTGGAAATGGGTCCTAAAACGGTTATTATTAAAAAAGGAGAACACGGTGCTTTGTTGTTCCATACAGAAGGCACCTTCTATGCTCCAGCTTTACCATTGGCACAAGTTTTTGACCCAACAGGAGCAGGCGATACTTTTGCTGGTGGACTGATTGGTCACTTGGCTAAAACGCAAGACCTTTCTTATGCCAACATTAAAAGAGCGGTCATTTATGGTTCTGCAATGGCATCTTTCTGTGTAGAAAAATTTGGTCCTATGCAATTATTGGAATTGACTAAAGAAGACATTGATGCTCGTTTGGCTCAGTTTGTTGGTTTGACCGATTGGAATTTATAAAAACCTCAAGAACAAAAAAATAGCTTCTTTAAGCACAAATCCTCGTTTTCTAGTAATAAGAAAACGAGGATTTTTTTATTTTGTCAAAAGAAAGGTTTGTTTGAACCACTCTTCAAAAATAATTGCACTCTTAGATTTTGAGCCAATATAATTTGCACTAATACCCAATCCCATAGGCAATCCTGGCTTTTTTTGAAGCGCTAAAAAAGCATGAACTCTTGCTTTTTGTGTTCGGACTTCAGGAATGTCACAAAAGCTTTTGGTTTTAAATTCATCAACCGTTTTATTCGAAAATTGCCAAATATCGCTGCTGTCTTCTTCTATAAGCTCCGCCACAAAATGCTCAAGGTAACCGTTTTTCACATTATCGGGCATTACCCAAAGACCTATTGTTGGTACATTTTTTTCTTCAAAAACAAAGCCATTTGGAGATAATTCATCTGGTAAACTTACATCAAACCTCTTTTCAATAATGTTTTTTATTGTTTGATAACGAGCTTGTGGACCTTTGTCATCAGCATCAATAATTAAACCTATATTGGTATAATCTGAATTGTCTAACTCTATATCAAAAGCATCAATGGCTTGACTAAAACTTCCGGCATTTATAAAAAAATCTCCAATACGTTCTTCATAGCCAATTGGAGGTTTTATTTTCCTTTTCATCATCAAATTAGAAATCACAAATCCATCTTTACCTTCAACTATAAGAACTTGTTTTGATGTTGCTTTACTCATCGAATATCAATTTTCATTTCTAAGCTGCTTTCTAGCCTTTCTTCATCAAATAAAATGGCTTCTATCTCGCCTTTTCGACTTCTTTGTAAACGGATAAACTGTGCTTCCTCTTTATATTCGTCTTGATCGGCTATTCTATGAAATGTTTTTAAAGCATCTTGACTATGTGTCGTTACAAAAACCTGAATGTCCCACAAATGAGCGTATTTAAAAATCATTGCCCACAGTTTTTCTAAAACGGTATAATGCAGACCCATCTCGATTTCATCTATTAATAATATAGAGTTTTGAGCATTGGCAAGACTCATAGCAATCATCAAAATTCTTTGTACTCCATCACCCAATGTTTTTAATGGAAAAGGTTCTTCTATTCCTTTTAATCGAACAATGACTGATTTGTCTTTCACCGAAAAACGAATAATGTCTGGTTCTATGGTATCTCGTAAAATTTTAAGGACATCGTCTTCTTTAGGCGTTAAATCTATGTTGTTCCATAATTCTTTGAGATTGTCAAAATTAAATTGGAAAGAAACATAAACAAGTTTTTCACGAGCTTTAGTAATTTCTTTGGGGTTTAAAAAATTTCTAGAACGATTGATAGCAAAACCATTTATGAATTGTGTGCCTGATTTTTGTTCTTTTCTATTTAAAAACAATGAATTAATTTTAAACAATTCTTCATTTTCTAAATTAGCTTGTGCATCTCTATATACTAATGATTCATAACAATCATAATATTTAGTATGTAAATCTCTTTTTATTAGAATATCATTAACTACTCTAGACTGTTCTTTGTCATCTGCTTTTAATATTCTAATAGCATCCAACAAAGTTGTTTTACCAACATTGTTTTTACCACTAATAAGATTTACTCTTTTTAGTGTTGGAATTTCCAAATGTTGAAATACCATAAAATTTCCTATAGTTAATTGATTTAGCATCCGCTTTACTTTCAATTTTATAATAAAACAAATATACACTTAATTTTAAATAACACAATTTTACCAAAATACTTTGCAATCACATTGTTAAATACCTGAAAATGAACTATTTTTGCATCACTTCATAAAATGGATTTGGGTTTCTTTTCTATATTATTTTTTATTAAAATTTAATAATTAATGACTGTTGTAACAAACGGTGTCATGGAAATGGGTGTCCTATAAAACCAAGCATTAAAACTTTTAAGCATAAACGACATGATTCATAAGGCATTTTTAATACTCATTGGAATGGGATTGATGGGATTGGTTGGAATTCTGACGGGTGTCTCAAATCCCGAAGAAGAAGCTGCTGCGACCAAGACCGTTGATACTTCAGCTGTAGCTTTAGCTGACCAACACGTTAAGCCAGTAGCCATTCCTTCTTACATGGAATTTGCTGGCGAGGAAGTGCCTTTGGCGGATTATGACATCAAAGAACGCTTAGATAGAGAGTTGTTGGTCAATACTTATTGGCATTCTAGTACCATTAAAATGATGAAGACCGCCAATCGTTATTTCCCTCTCATTGAACAAATTTTGGCTGAACAAGGTGTTCCTGATGATTTTAAATATTTGGCTTTGATAGAAAGTGGACTGGATATGCAAGCTCGGTCGAGTGCTGGTGCAAAAGGTCCTTGGCAGTTTTTGAGTGCTACGGCTAAACAATACAAATTAGAGGTTGCCGATCGCTACAATTATGAAGAAGTGGATGAAAGATACCATATAGAAAAATCGACGGTTGCCGCTTGCAAATACTTAAAAAATGAATATGAGTCTTTTGGTAATTGGACGCTGGCAGCAGCAGCTTATAATGCAGGTCACGGACGTATTAGGGGAACAAAAACCAAGCAATTGGTAGATAGTTATTACGATATGTATTTAACAACAGAAACATCTCGTTATGTTTTTAGAATATTGGCGGTTAAGGCTATTTTCCAAAATCCCGAGAAGTATGGATTTTTCATTGAAAATTCTTCTCTATATCAACCCGTTCCTACTCGTGAAATGACTGTAGCGAGTATTCCCAATATTCCAGAATTTGCCAAAGGTCAAGGGTTTACTTATAAAGAGTTTAAGCTGTTGAATCCTTGGTTGCGAAGTACTAAACTGACTGCCCGAAAGTCTGGTAAAAAATATACAGTCAAATTACCGTTGTAATAGTAAGTGCTACCCGTCTAAAGTTAGTTTCCTTCAATATAAGTAGTCTGACAAAAATAACTTAACAATTCTCTGTCATTCTTTTGGTGACTTAATTGTTGTGATTTTTCCACGTAGCTAAGGCTATGCGGTAAAATAACGCCTCATAAGGCACTCAAAATAATTGGCAGTTAATTGTCAACTTATTTTTGTCAGACTACTTAGAAAATAAAAAAAGATGAATTTCATATGAAATTCATCTTTTGTATTTATACCCAATGGATTAGTGCTTTTTACTTATTAAGTTCTGCAACCTTCGCATCCATTTTTCTTTTGTATTCCTCATTTAACTTACTTCCACTATACCACTCTGGAAGCGCATAAGCTTTTCCTTTTCCTGGGAAATCAAGTTTTAAAATGGTCTTATTTCTAGTCGCCATTTTATACAACATATTAGAAACCTTCTTACTTCCTTCTGCTTCAGATAACTTCTCTTTTTTGGCTTTCGCTGCAAAAATATCGTTTATCTCTCCTCTAGTCAATACATTGTCAGCATCTCTCAATTTAGCCAATAAGTATTTATCCCATTCAGACAATCTAAATGGACGACCTGCTTTCTTTGCTCCAGCAGTACTAGCTTTCTTAGGAGCTGCTTTTTTAGCAACCGTCTTTTTAGGAGCTGCTTTTTTAGCAACCGTCTTTTTAGGAGCTGCTTTTTTGGCAACCGTCTTTTTAGGGGCTGCTTTTTTAGTAGCAGTCGGTTTTGGAGCAGTTGACGACTTAGTTGTTCCTGCTGGACGACCTCTTCCTTTAGTAGTCTTTGTAGAAGTTGGCTTCTTAGCTGTTGTCGACTTATTAGTTGACCCTGCTGGGCGACCTCTTCTTTTAGAACTTGTACTTGTAGCTGGCTTCTTTACAGCCGACTTTACAGCTGTCGATTTTGTAGAAGTAGTTGCCTTTGACTTAGCAGTTGCAGTCTTCTTAGGAGCTACTTTTGACTTAGCGGCTTTAGTCTTTTTAGAAGCTACTTTTGCTTTGCCTTTTTTCGTTTTTGCTTTATCTGATTTTTTTGTTTTACTTTTAGAAGATTTAGAACTTGCTTCTAAATCACTTAATTCTTTTTTCAAGCCCAACTTTTTTTTCTGAGCTTTCTCAATCTTAGCATCCAACTCTTTTAGTTTCTTACTGAGTTTAGATACTTTCTTTTTGATTTCTTTCTTTTTCATGAAGTCAATTTAATTAATAAAAATGTTCGTATTTTTTTAAGCAAAAAATATTATTTGTATTTCAATATGTAAGTGAAGTAATTTAATAACGAATAAATTGTTATAAATGTTCTGTAATTAGGTGAGTTGCTTATAATTTACAAAGATATAAAATATTTTATCAATTACCTTTTATCTGTTTTATTTGATTATTAGAAGACTTCTGAAGGAATAGTCACTGATTTATCACCTACTATTTAATAAGGATTGAGTTTTCATCAATGACCCATTTATCTAGTAAAACAGAATATTTTTATTGGGGAGAAAGAGCATTTGAAAAAACATAAGGCTTTTTAATAATGATACGCTGTGTTCAAAAAAATTACTTAATCTTTAAAATAACAGCGTTTATCCAGTTCATCATTTCATCTAATACTTCTTTTTTTTCTGGTTCGTTGTGAATTTCATGATAAAAACCACTCCATTTTTTGAAGGTGACAAACTTTCCTGCTCGCCCAGAAAATTTATCGCTGGCTTTAAAACTGGTTATTTTATCTGAACCTCCATGCATCAACAACATTCTACGATCCAACTTACTTGCATTTTCCAATGCCCATTTTCCAGCTTCTACAATATTGAAGAAAAAGCGAATGGATATTTTATTATGAACCAAAGGATCATTTTCATAAGCTTTAACGATTTGTTCATCTCTTGATAAATCCTTTGTATCAAGATTGCTTTTCTGGACCAATGAAGGAAGAATTGACTTAATCATTTTGCCTACCGTTAACTGAACAGCTGGCGGCTTTAAAGCCAACTCCAACCAAGGACTGGTTACAATGTATCCCTCAGGGCCTTCTAGTTCGTCTCTTAAAGCATGGTTTATTGCCAGATTCCCACCCATGCTATGACCATAAACAACAGTTGGAACACCAGGATAGCTACTGGTTGCTTCTCCAAGCATAAGGTCAATTTGATTAACCAAGAATGCATAATTTGGAGCGTCGCCTCTGTTGCCCTCAGACTTCCCATGTCCTCTTTGGTCAATCGCAAATACTGCAATATTTCTTTCTACAAAGTAATTAGCTACGTGTTCATACCTTCCCGAATGCTCGCCCATTCCATGAATAATACAAACAACGGCTATGGGATTTGTTTCTGGTCGCCAACTGTAACCAACCAAACCCAATTTGTCGCTTCCTTGATATTTATGTTCTATTGAAATCATACCTAATTGTTTTTTTATTCACGCAGCTTTAATACAAGACAGAAAAGCATCTAACAAGTTACAAAAAGAAAATATAATTTTAGTATAAAATACAAAATCAGCTATTAAAAGTCAAATTAAACAGACCAATCAATGGGTTCTCTTCCGTCTTTTTCAAGTAGCTCGTTTGCTGTAATAAAATGTTTGTTGCCAAACCAATATCCTCTATTGGCACTCAAAGGTGAAGGATGTCCCGTTTGTAAAATATGGTGTTTTTTTTCATCAATTAGTTTTACTTTTTTCTTTGCAAATCCGCCCCACAACATAAAAACCAAACCTTCTCGTTCGTCAGATAATTTCTTGATAACGGCATCCGTAAATTTTTGCCAGCCAATTTGTTGATGTGAATTGGCTTGTCGGGCTCTAACAGTTAAGGTCGCATTTAATAAAAACACCCCTTGTTCTGCCCATTTGGTTAAGTTTCCTGTTTGTGGAATTGGCAAATCTAAATTGTCTTTTATTTCTGTAAAAATATTTTTCAAAGATGGTGGCGGTGCAATACCATCGGGAACCGAAAAACTCAATCCATGTGCTTGACCAGGTCCATGATAAGGATCTTGTCCTATAATAACTACTTTTACTTTATCGAATGGTGTTAGATTAAAAGCATTAAAAATCAAAGGTCCTGGCGGATAAATAACTTTGTTTTCTTGTTTCTCTTTTACTAAAACTTGTTTGATTGCCCAGAAATATGGTTGATCAAATTCTGTCTTTAAAGCCTCTAACCAACTGGCTTCTATTTTGGGATTGACGGATGCCATTTCTTAATTATTTTTGTTTTTATAAAAAGTTTTCTTTGTAAAATGAATATGTTTTTTTCGGATGTTGAGCTATCGGGAGTTGATTGGTATAAGTTATTTCTAATCAATAACTCGATTAATTTGAGCAACATCTATTTCCATCATACAATTAAAATGTTTCTTCGGACATTGCTTATGTCCCAATTTAGAACAAGGTCTACATCCAAGGTCTTTCACTTCAATATTGGTGATTTCCTGACGATTGTTTTTAGGATAAGGTGCCATTCCAAACTCGGGTATCGTATTTCCCCAAACTGCGACAATTGGTTTTCCCAATGCCGCTGCAATGTGCATCATTCCTGTATCGTGTGTGATAACCCAATGTGCTTCTTTTAATAATAAGGCCGATTCATGCAAACTGGTTTGCCCACAAAGGTTGAGCACTTTCGTTTCATTAAAATACCCACCAATATGTTTGCCGTTTTCACCATCCTCTTTCCCTCCCAATAAAACAACTGGATATTTACTTTGCTTTATTGCTTCAAGAATTTTATCATTGGGCATTCGCTTGGTAAAATATTGTCCTCCTATGGCAAAAGCAATATATTTTTGAAATGGAATATTAAATTTGTCGATGGCAGTACTTTCTGGAATAAAATAATCCAATCCCTTCCCATCGTTCTCGACACCCAAATGTGCAACTGTTTCTAAATAGCGATCTACAATATGAATATCGGGCAAGCGGTTTTTCTTAAAACAAACCATCATCGCTTTTTCTATATTCAATTTATTAAAAGAATAGCTCTTTATACCCAATCGTCTTTTTATTAAAAATGTTCGCTGATTGTTGTGGAGATCAATAATGTAATCAAATTTTTCTTGCTTAAAAACACTTATTAGCTCAGAAAGATTTTTATCTAATAAATGTATCTGATCAATATATGGATTACTTGCCAATAATGGTTCAAATTTTTTTTTGGTAAAATAGTGAATTGTTACTTTGGGCAATTGTGTTTTCAAGCATCGCATGACTGGAGTAGTCAAAACAATGTCGCCAATAGAACTGAATCTTAGTATCAGGATTTTCAAAAAATGGTGGTTTTCAAAAGAATAAAAGGAATATGGTAAAATTTGGGTATCTGGCTAACCTTGCCTATTAATTTGTAAAATTAGTCATCATTTTCCAACTAACAACAAGTTCGATGTATCCACTATTTATAAAATCACAACCTAGCCCAAACACCTACTTTTATAATCACTTGCTTCTAAAGCTTGAAGAACCTTTGACGGGCAAACTAAAATCTCTTTTCAAACGATGTAAGTAGTCTGACAAAAATAAGTTGACAATTAACTGCCAATTATTTTGAGTGCCTTATGAGGCGTTATTTTACCGCATAGCCTTAGCTACGTGGAAAAATCACAACAATTAAGGCACCAAAAGAATGACAGAGAGTTGTTAATTTATTTTTGTCAGACTACTTAGTAATAACAAAACTTCAACTTAATAAAGTCCCGAAATCTCAAAGTCCCGAAATCCCAAAGTCCCGAAATCCCAAAATCTCAAAGTCCCGAAATCCCAAAATCAAAATACTCTTTTAAACGACGATGTCTCAACGTAACAAATTTTAGCATAATGTCTATTTCTTCATCAAAGCCATTGGCGTCGTAATACCAATCACTGTCAACCGACCAACGCTCGAAATTTTTGTTTGCCAAATCTCTAATGGCATCGCTGTTGATAATAATCCTTTCCTTTAAGCCTTCTTCACTCAGTATGTCCGACTTATTTAGTTTCTGCCACTTTTGCTTAAGTCTAATTTTATACCAATCAAACTGCATCAGTCGCCTAAATAAAACCGATCTATTTATAACGACTGGTATTTTGTCGAGGTTTAACTCGTTGTCGCCGTCTCGCCCAAAGCTGTGGTCATAATCCCAAGGAGCAATTCTTATGGGTGTGTTTTTGTCTTTTTTATAGATAAAGAAATTCTTCAAAACACCATCGCCATTGTTGGACATCAACAACAGCAAATGCCAATCTATCAGATTTTCAATATCAAAAACTGTCGGAAGGTGTTCGGTAAAATCCTGATCGCTGCTGGTCAATATAAAGCGACGGACTTCTTCTACAAATGCCGATTTGTTTTTATTCTTCGGATAAGTCTGTTGGTGAAAATCACTCATATCCCACGGACAAATGCCTTCGTAATTGTCTCTAAAAAGATGTGGATCTTTGAATACAACAGCTGTTGTATCTTTTCCGTTTATCCCCAAACTAGACTTGTCCATTTTCTCCATTAATACATACAAGCCATTGTATTCGCCATTGAGTGCCAGTTCAATAAATTGACATTTTGGCGCAACATTCTGAGGACTCATTTCTCTAAACAACTCGTAAGACAATACGTGACGCAAGAAAGTTTTATCTATATAATTGGCGTTTAAAATCCAATCATCGTCTTTTGGCAAACCTGCCAAAGAGAGGTCTTTGTTCAAATCTATTTCATAGGAACGTTTCCTAAAAGTAATGGACCTCGCTCCTCGCCTTTCTATTTTACCTGAATAAGTCGCTAGATTCTCCTCATTGCGTTTGTAGTGTAACACCATGTTCACCTTCTTCTCCGATGGAATGGTTTCTTTGCATTCAATATCTAGTGTAAAGAGTTCTCGCTCATTTTTTATGGACCGATATTCATCACAGCCGTATGGCATCATACAAGCAAACAATAACAAAAAGAAGTTGGCACGAATGGTCATTTTACATGTTGCGGTGTTTGTGGTATTTATTTTTTTTAAACCATTAAGGCGTTTAGAAAATTAAGGTTTCATTAAGGCTTTGTTGTGTCTGTTTTAACACAAGCTATAGTCCAACAAGGCAGGATTTGTGAAAATTTGACAGAACTACTTTTTTTGACTCACAAGGCAGAAAATGAAGGCAATGCAGCGCATTGATGAGGCTTTTCAACGAAGTGAGTCGAAAAAATAGTCGGTCAAAATTCACAAATTTCGCCTTGTTGGACTATAATTTCAACCTAAAATCGTTCTTCTACATTTCCCCAATCGTCTTCATCGTCGCAGTGAAAATGTTCATCTGGTTTTATCTTAACGGTTTGGGTTGGGCTTCCGCCATGTTTTTCAACCAGCATTTTTTGAATCAAGCGATTGCGCTCGGCTAAAACTTCTTCTCTCAATAATTTATCGGCATCAATGTCCCAATAACGAATACCATCTACAAAGGTCAATTCGGCAACGGCATAAACCGACAAAGGCATATCGGACCACAAGACCACATCGGCATCTTTGCCAGCCTCCACACTGCCCAATTTATCGTCTAATTTAAGAATAATGGCTGGGTTGAGTGTGACCATTTTCCAGGCTGCTTCTTCGGGCATTCCACCGTATTTGACACTTTTCGCCGCCTCGGTATTCAGTCTTCTAGCCATCTCAGCATCGTCTGAATTAATGGCTGTTGTTATGCCCATTTCACTCAAAATAGAAGCATTTTGCGGAATGGCATCGTTTACCTCAAATTTGTACATCCACCAATCCGAGAAAGTCGAAGCGTGTACCCCATGTTCTTTCATTTTATCGGCTACTTTGTACCCTTCCAGAATGTGGGTAAACGTATTGACATTAAAATCAAACTGTTCGGCTACTCGCATCAACATCGTAATTTCACTCTGCACATAAGAATGACAAGTAATAAAACGCTGCTGATTCAAAATTTCACTCACTGCATCCAACTCCAAATCGGGGCGAGCATTGGGGTCTTTTTGATACTGTTCGGCTCTGGTAAAATAATCCATAAACACTTGTTCAACACCCATTCGAGATTGTGGGAAACGCAACCTCCCATCGTTGCCCCAATTGCTTCGTTTTACATTTTCACCCAAAGCACACTTGATAAACTCGGCGGCTCCTGCTACCTTCATTTCTTCGGGTGTCGATCCCCAACGGTATTTGATAATTGCCGACTGACCACCAATTGGATTGGCAGAACCGTGTAACAATTGTGCAGTCGTTACTCCGCCCGATAATTGACGATAAATATTTATGTCGTCTGAATTAATCACGTCGCCTATACGCACTTCGGCACTACAAGATTGTGCCCCTTCGTTGACGCCTCTTTTAATGGCTATGTGAGAATGTTCATCTATGATGCCGCAAGTCAAATGCTTGCCTGTTGCATCTATTTCTATCGCACTAGGATCGGCCAAATCTTTGCCAACTTGCGCCACCTGCCCATTGCGAATCAAAACATCAGTGTTTTCTAAAATGCCTTCATCGGTGTTCGTCCACACAGTTGCATTTTTAAATAATACGGTTTCGGCTACTGGTTTTTCGGTCCAACCATAAGGTAAAAACGGATAAGTCAAAGTACCCAAAACAGTGTCTCGCACTTCGGTTTTATCGTCTTTTTTACCCTCGCTTTCTGTTCCTTCACCGCCCTTTTTGTCTTTGTCTTTGGTTTCCTCCTCTTTGGGCAAGTCTCTACGATTATTGACCAACCAAGTTGTCCAGCGACCTTCTGTGGTTCGTCCTTGTCCAGACCATTTCCCTTCTTCTATCAATCCGCTCAACTGCACATATTTTTTGCTGTCTTGGGGAATCCATTGGAAACTGATTCGGTTGTTGTTCAACTGTTGTTTGACGTCAATTTTTGTGGTATCATTAACAACTATTTTAAAGCTGGGACTTTTTGCCTCTCCACTTACTTCCAACAATTGTGGTGTTTGATTGAAAGCCGAACCAATGTACAAATCATACTGTCCTGTAATGTCTTTTCCATCTGCTTTACTTATGATAAAACGATTGCCTTGAACCCAGTTTTCCAATAATTTTCCATTTTCAAAATAATCATCCGAAGCAACAATAAAGTTGGCTATTTTACCATTTTGCAAACTGCCCAATTGATCATCTACTTGAAGCATTTTAGCAGGCGTCATGGTCAAGGCTTCCAATGCTCTTTCTTTGGTCATTCCATTTTTAATGGCTTTTTTTACGTTCTCCATAAAATCGTTGAGGGTTTCTAAGCCCGAAGTAGTCAATGCAAAATTGATGTTGGCTTCTTCTACTCTAGCCAAATTATAAGGCGCCATTTCCCAATGTTTCATCATAGACAATTCAAGATATTGTGCGGTCAATGGGTCTTCTACATCATAGGCTTTAGGGAAGTTTACTGGTAAAATTAAGTCTGCACCTATTGCTTTTATTTCTTCTAAACGACGGTACTCATCGCCTCCACCTTTAATAATGTATTTTTGGTAAAACTCATCGGCAATTTTTTGGGCACGCAAAACATCTTGCCAGTTGCCAGCGTCAAAAATAGACGGCAACTCACTGTGGGTATTCCACTGTTGCAACGAGATGTTGTATTCTTTTTCACTTCCTCCTTCTTTGTACCACTTTGCGTCCAAATAGGCTTGACGCAATAGAGCAATGGAACCCATTAATGAACTTGGATAAGCCTGTTTGGTAACGCCTTTTCTAAAAGAATAAAAATTAGCAGTGTTTTGCTTGATTAAAACTTCGTGTTCGTATGTTTCATTTAGTGCAGTCAGTGCTGCTGTTCCACGAGCGATTCCATCTTTTTGATGTGTGAGTACTGTTCCAAAACCAAGTTGTCTCATTTGTTTTGCCACTTTAGGGTCAATGTTAAAATGAGTGTATGCTTCCATTTCTGGCTTTATGGCTTCGTTCCAATAATACGCTCCTTTTTTTTCTGAAACATATTGTTGGTCTCCATCTACTCCTTTTCCTGCTGCTTTGGGTTCTGGCAATCCATAATTTGAGAAAAGCTCAATAAAGGAAGGATAAATCGTTTTACCAGAGCAGTCTATTTCAACAGCATCGGCAGGAATGAATGCCGAAGGAGATACAGATACCACTTTGCCATCTTTTATCAACAAGGTCGCCTTTTCCAGTTTTTGAGTGGGCGTTACATAGATGGTCGCATTGGTCAACGCATAATGTCCCGAACGCTCGTCTTTTACCCCATTGGTCGGATAAGTTGTTTGAGCGATGGTGTTTATGGAAAAACAAAGCAGTATGAAAACCCAGAAATAAGAAGTACCGTTAAATTGCATAAAGAGACTATTTAATTTATTGAGTAAAATTACAAAAATTCTGATTGTAACGGATTGCATTGATAGTCTAAAAATAATGATAAAATCTAATCAAACCGCCCCTCGGCTCCGCTCGGGGCTCGGATATAGGACACTGAGCGGAGCCGAAGTGTCCGATTTTAGGTAGGTTACCCGTCTAAAGTTGCCTTTAGGTAAAAAACAGCTAATATTAATTCATTAACGCAATCCGTTATAATCAGCAAAAATTATATAGTTTTATTTGGAGCTTGTTGGGACTTTCAAAATCAGCTAAGAACAAAAAAACCGTGCCCTTTTTAAAAGACACGGTTTTTTAATCAGAAAAATTCAATCAATCGTTTCTTAGCAAAACTTATGGCAACAATACTGTACCGATGGCGTGAACCACACCATTGACCCCTTGTACATCTGCAACCGCAACTTTTACTGTTTGATCAGAACTGGTTTTTATTGCAACTCCATCGCTGGTATCAATGGTAACATTGCCACCAAGCGTAGCTACAACTTGGTTGTTGGTCAACTCATCTGATTGGACATTGGCACCACTTACTACGTGGTAATTCAATACCGCTTCTAAAGTTTCTACAGGAATATCTGCCAACGCATTCCATTCATCATTTCCTGCCAATAATGCCTCAAAAGCACCATTCGTTGGGGCAAAAACAGTAAATGGTCCTTCTCCATTTAATACAGAAAGATAATCGGTGTTTAAATCTGATCTGGTAAGTGCCGAAACCAAAATTGAGAAATCATCATTGGTAGCGGCAATTCCAACAATCCCTGGTGGTACCATTACCTCATCAATAATATGTACAATACCATTGGTGGTTTCGACATCTGTCGTCAACGGTTTTGCAGCACCATTAAAAACAACTCCATCAGTAGTATTTATACGTAGAGAAACTGCTTCATCATTTGGTCCTTTACTCAAGGTATTGACATAAGAAGTAGTAAGATCAGCAGCTTTTACTTCACCATTCATTACGTGAAACAACAGTACATCCGTCAACAAATTGACATCAATATCATTTATTGAATTCCAGGCACTATTTGAATCTAATAACTTTTGAAAGGCTGTATTATTGGGCGCAAGAACGGTAAAAGGACCTGCTCCGTTTAAAGTAGAAGTCAACCCTGCTCTTTCTAGAGCCGAGACTAGAGTCGATAAATTATCGGTATCTTGTGCAGTTGCGACTATGTTTTTTTCATCGTCATTTTCATCCTTGTCACAAGAAGCAAAAAAAGTAAAGCTCATTAGAACGAGCATTAAATACGAAATACTTTTCATCTTTATTAAAATTTTTATTGGGTTAAAAAATTGCTTTGTATTCAACCATTCAAAGCACAAATAAAACGAGAGAAACAATATATTTGTTTGCTCTTTTACCCAAAGCATTAAACAAAATGAAAGGCTCTTTGCATAAGGCTGTTATTTTTTAATAAAACAAAAATTAGAAGGCAACCATTGGCTCAAAAAATCAGTTAATGAGTAATTTTGAGTTTTATCCAAACCAAAAACCACTTAATTATATGCAGCGTTTTTATCTATCAAATCCAGCAGATGGCATACTCGATGAAACAGACAGTAAGCATTGTGTGAAAGTTTTACGGAAGAAAAAAGGCGATCATATTGTGGCAACAGATGGAAAGGGAACATTATTTCATTTGCAAATAATGGAAACCAACCCCAAGGCGTGTAGTTTTAAAATAATTAAGGACGTTGTTTTACAGAAAAGAGAAGATTATCGCCTCCACATAGCCATTGCCCCAACCAAACAGATGGCGAGGTTTGAGTGGTTTTTGGAAAAAGCTGTTGAAATTGGTATTGATGAAATCACGCCTTTGATTACTCGTTACTCTGAACGAGATATTGTAAAGCCCGATCGCTTGGAGAAAATTCTTATTGCGGCTATGAAACAATCATTGGGCGTTTTTCTTCCCAAATTAAATCCCATTGTTTCGTTCAAAAATTTTATCAAAGACAAACCTGCTGCTGTCAATAATTGGATAGCTTATACGCCCAATCAAAAAGACTTGCTCAACAATCATTTTTCCAAAGGAGATACCTTAGCACTTATTGGTCCAGAAGGTGGTTTTAGCGAAGATGAGGCACTAATGGCAAACCAAGCGGGTTATCAAGCAATCAGTTTGGGCATAAATAGACTGCGAACAGAAACGGCAGGTATTGTAATTTGTCAGGCAGTAAAAACGTTGAGTTCTTAAAAGCCTAAATGAAAATAGAAATATCAAATAAAAATGGATTTATAACGATGGTTTGAAGCTTTGTTTTATTGTAAAATTTTCTAAAATAAAACAGGGCTGCTATATGTCCCAGACTCTCAAAAGCCTATTTTCTTAAGCAGAAAGATAGGCTACATTCGATTCATTAAACACCTTTAAACGTTCCAGTTGTTGCTCCAAGATTTCTCTTTTTTCTTTAAAGTATGTTTCCCAATTTTCAATATTATTGACTGCTTTATAAGATGGATCTTCTTGAAGTTGATTTAACTTTTCTTGCCAGCCATTTAGTTTTTGGAGCAAACTTTTATAGGTACTTTCCAGTTTTTTGAGTTCTGTTATTCCTTCCGATTTAGACAACATAATACCTGGTTGCAGTTGTTGACTGATTTCTTTGACTCGCTCTAAATCATTGGCTTTATAGGCTTCATTTAATTGAACAAAAATTTCTTCGGCTTGATCGTGTAGTTCTTCCACAACTCTGTCGGGATGACATTTTAAAGAAGTTTTACGATATAATTTTTTGAGTTCTCTTTGTTCTTCTTTGGTCAACACTTTCAGCTTTTGCTTCTTGGCAATTTCATAAGATTTATTGTATTCCTTGTGATCGCTCTTGGCTTCTTCGTATTCCTCTTGCTTTTCTTCATCCTCTTTGTCTTTATTGGCTTCTATGTTTGCTTTCAACTCCGATTGACGTAATAACTGCTGCAACAACTCTCCCAAAGTATCGGTGTGCATTTTACTAAACTTATGAAGCTTCTTTTCGGTCTCGTTGTATTCATTACTAACGTTGGTAATCTCCTCTTCTAAAAATTGAATTTCTCTCCGTAAATTATCTATTGGTGGTTCAATACATTCTCTAAGTGATTGGTGATACTGAACAAATGTTTTAATCAATACGTGGGCTTCTTCATAATTTTTATCAACCAAATGATTATAAATCAGTGCCACATTTTTATCCTCCAGATAATCCTTTAATTCTTGAAAATGATGGTCTAAGAATTCGGTGTCGTCAATCCCCAAAAAGGTTTTAACAATTTCCATTCTCTTTAACAAACCAATAATCGGGTTAGACGGCTTTGGTTCGTCGGTAGGAAGCTGCTTAGAAATAGAGAGGTATTCAAACTCCAACTCAAATCCATTTGCCAAGGTAGGAACCTCCTCTGTCACTGACAGATCATCTTCTTTGGGCGCAATCCGATGTCCCCAACCATAATTTCCCGTTAAGACCACAGCCCCATCAATTACGCCAAATTTATGGTCAATCAAATGTTCTCTTTGATCGGTATCCAACACAATGATTCGGACACCTTTTTTGACCAACTCTTTTAGAGCAGATGATTTTATTTGATAATCTTGATCTTTTATTAAAATCAAAACAACCTCCACTCCTTCTAACGCTTTTTTTTGTAGCAATCCCTCCAATCCAACATCATCTATCCAACCAATTGCCAAATATATTTTATGATTAGCCGCTGTCAAATACTTAATTAAAACAGGTCTTATTTCTTCTTTATGGTAAGTAGTTTGTTTCAAAGTGTTTTTCTAATATTGTTAATGTGAACGGAATCGGTATTGAAGTAAAATATACGAATGGGTTATTTTAACACCAAACAAAAACCTCGACATCACTTCATTTTATCAATGGCTTCTTGTGCTCCAGGATGCCCCAAAGCCAGTGCTGTTTCAAAGTCTTTTTTTGCTTCATATTCATTTATCAAGTCAGACTGTGCAACGCCTCTATTATAATACGCATTGGCGGCTCCTGCATCCATTTGAATAACAACTGTAAAATCAGCGATGGCTCCTCGTAAGTGTCCCAAATGATAACGAGCTTCTCCTCGATTGGCATAAGCATTTACATCGTTGGGACGCAATTTAATGGCTTGGGTAAAATCAGCAACAGCTCCCCTATAATTTTCAACATCAAATTTTGCAAAACCTCTATTATACCATGCATCGACAAAGGTTTTATCCAGTTCTATGGTTTTTGAAAAATCGTTAATGGCTTTTTGAAACTCCTCTAAATCGTAATACGTATATCCTCTGCTAAAATAGGCTTGGGTATGTTTATCATCTAAGGTTGTTACTTTGGTAAAATCGTTAACCGCTAATTGGAAGTCCTTCAAATCATAATACATAAATCCTCTTTCCAGATAAGTCTCTTTGTCTAAAGGGTTGCACTCCAATGCCAAACCAAAATCTTCTATGGCGTCGGCATAATCGCCCAATGCTATTCTTGCAATGGCGCAATATCTATAAGCTGTTGAGTCGTTTGGTGTAATTTGAATGGATTTGATACAAGCATCAATTGCTTCGGAATAATGGGCATTTTTGAGGTGAGATTTGGCTTTCTTCAACCAATCGGTCGCTTCTCGTTTTATTAGTTTATCTGTTATGCCCAATTGAAGATTGGCAAAAGTAACCAAGCCCTTATTTTGAACAGTTAAGCTTTTGTTGGCCTCAATTTTTTTCATATTAAATAAACTAAACAACTTACAAATAAAACCTTTGTGCAAGAAGGTATATAGAGAAAACAGAAATCAAAGACTTTTGAAAAGCCTTATTTTATAAAATGATTTTAAGTGAAATTTACTAGGACAAATATACACCAATATTATCAGAAAGGACCGAATTACTACTCGACCAATCTATGTATTAGACAAAGGTTTTTTTATGTTTTATTCAATAAATACAATACAAAGTAGTCGTACGTGTTTTTCTACAAAAGTCATCATATATATACTTAAAAAAGCATAAAAAAACTCCATAATATACCATAAAAATACTATGTATCAAA
>ENA-ORXT01002636-ORXT01002636.1-marine-metagenome-genome-assembly--contig:-NODE-2636-length-21113-cov-6.785606_pt1 | contig 21113 bp, 20 predicted proteins | sample MGYA00237868_ERZ511482 | MGnify/ENA metagenome assembly ERZ511482
CTGATCCCGATCGGGCGCGGCCAGCGCGAACTGATCATCGGCGACCGCCAGACCGGCAAGACCGCCGTTGCACTCGACGCGATCCTGAACCAGAAGACGTATAACGACGCGGCGGGCGACGACAACAGCAAGAAGGTCTTCTGCGTCTACGTCGCCGTCGGCCAGAAACGCTCCACGGTCGCGCAGCTCGTGAAGAAACTCGAAGAAGAAGGCGCGATGGACTACACCTGCGTCGTCGCCGCGACCGCGTCGGACGCCGCGCCGATGCAGTTCCTCGGCCCGTATGCCGGGTGCGCCATCGCCGAATACTTCCGCAACAACGGCATGCACGCCCTCATCATCTACGATGATCTGTCGAAGCAGGCCGTCGCCTATCGCCAGATGTCGCTCCTCCTGCGCCGCCCGCCGGGCCGCGAAGCCTATCCCGGCGACGTCTTCTATCTCCACTCGCGGCTGCTGGAGCGCGCGGCGAAGATGGACGACGCCTACGGTGCAGGCTCCATGACCGCGCTCCCGCTGATCGAGACGCAGGCGGGCGACGTGTCCGCGTTCATCCCGACCAACGTGATTTCCATCACCGACGGGCAGATCTTCCTGGAGACGGAACTGTTCTTCCAGGGTATCCGCCCCGCCGTGAACGTCGGTCTCTCGGTGTCGCGCGTCGGCTCCGCCGCCCAGACCAAGGCGATGAAGTCGGTCGCAGGCTCGATCAAGCTCGAACTCGCGCAGTACCGCGAGATGGCGGCCTTCGCGCAGTTCGGCTCGGATCTGGACGCCTCGACCCAGCGCCTGCTGAACCGGGGCGCGCGTCTGACCGAACTGCTCAAGCAGCCGCAGTATTCGCCGCTGACCACCGCCGAGCAGGTCATCGTCCTCTACGCAGGCACGCATGGCTATCTCGACAAGCTGCGCGTCGATCAGGTGACGGATTTCGAGGCGGGTCTGCTGTCCCACTTCCGCAACAACCACGCGGATATCCTGAACGAGCTGACCACCAACGACCAGAAGATCGCGGGCGAGATCGAGGAGCGGATCAAGTCCGCGACCGACTCGTTCCTGTCGAGCTTCAAGGACGACTGATCGCCCTCGGCGCGGCCCCCGGGCCGCGCCTCCTCGCGACGAATTCGGAGTGACGGCCCATGCCGAGCCTCAAGGATCTCAAGGTCCGCATCAATTCGGTCAAATCGACCCGCAAGATCACGAAGGCCATGCAGATGGTCGCCGCCGCGAAACTGCGCCGCGCGCAGGAAGCCGCCGAGGCGTCGCGACCCTACGCCGCGCGCATGACGACCGTCCTGTCGAACATCGCCACCGGCAACCGCGACAATCCCGAAGCGCCCCAGCTGCTGCGCGGCACGGGCGAGGACGCGCGCCATCTGCTGGTCGTCTGCACCGCCGAGCGCGGTCTGTGCGGCGGGTTCAACTCGTCCATCGTGCGCCGCGCGCGGGTCGACATCAACCGGCTGCTCGGCGAGGGCAAGGACGTCAAGATCCTCTGCGTGGGCCGCAAGGGCCGCGAACAGCTCAAGCGCGATTTCGGCCACCTCTTCGCCGATTCGCTCAGCTTCGAGGGTCTGAAACGCATCTCGTATAACGAGGCCGAACAGGTCGCCTCGCGCGTCCTCGGGCCGTTCGCGAGCGGCGAATACGACATCGTCACGCTCTACTATTCCGAGTTTGAGTCGGTTATCTCACAGGTGCCGCAGGCGCTCCAGATCATCCCCGCCACCATCGACGCCATCGCGCCGGGTGACGAGGGCGGGTCGAACGCGACCTACGAATACGAACCGGACGAGAATGCGCTTCTGGCCGAGCTTCTGCCGAAGAACATCACCATCCAGATCTACCGCGCATTGCTGGAGAACGCCGCGTCCGAACAGGGCGCGCGCATGTCGGCGATGGACAACGCGACGCGCAACGCGGGCGACATGGTCGACCGGCTGACGCTCCAGTACAACCGCTCGCGCCAGGCCGCCATCACCAGCGAACTGATCGAAATCATCTCGGGTGCCGAGGCACTCAAGGACTGACCCCATGCCCGCGCCACGCTACAGGCAGCGGCAGGTTACAAACGGAGACAGAACATGGCTGACGGAACCGTCGGAAAAGTAAGTCAGGTCATCGGGGCCGTGGTCGACGTGAAGTTCGATGGCGAACTCCCCGCCATCCTGAACGCCCTCGAAACCGACAACAACGGCAACCGCCTCGTGCTCGAAGTGGCGCAGCACCTCGGCGAGGGCGAGGTTCGCACCATCGCGATGGACGCGACCGAAGGTCTCGTGCGCGGGCAGGACGTGCGCGACATGGGCGAGCCGATCGCCGTGCCCGTGGGCAGCGCCACGCTCGGCCGCATCATGAACGTCATCGGCGAGCCGATCGACGAGAAAGGCCCGGTCAACGCCAACAAGCGCTCGCCGATCCACCGCAAGGCGCCCGACTTCGTCGAGCAGTCGACCGAAGGCGAGATCCTCGTCACGGGCATCAAGGTCGTCGACCTGCTCGCGCCGTACTCCAAGGGCGGCAAGATCGGCCTGTTCGGCGGTGCCGGCGTGGGCAAGACGGTTCTCATCATGGAACTGATCAACAACATCGCCAAGGTGCACTCGGGCGTGTCGGTCTTCGCCGGTGTGGGCGAGCGGACGCGCGAGGGGAACGACCTCTATCACGAGATGATCGAATCGGGCGTCATCTCGCTCGACAATCCCGAGGATTCCAAGATCGCGCTGGTCTACGGCCAGATGAACGAGCCTCCCGGTGCCCGTGCCCGCGTCGCGCTTTCGGGCCTGACCGTGGCCGAGGAATTCCGCGATGCATCGGGTGCCGACGTGCTCTTCTTCGTCGACAACATCTTCCGCTTCTCGCAGGCCGGGTCCGAAGTGTCGGCCCTGCTGGGCCGCATTCCCTCCGCCGTGGGCTATCAGCCGACGCTCGCGACCGACATGGGCGCGATGCAGGAGCGGATCACGACCACCAAGAACGGCTCGATCACCTCTGTGCAGGCCGTCTACGTCCCCGCGGACGACCTGACCGACCCCGCGCCCGCCACCACCTTCGCCCACCTCGACGCGACGACCGTCCTGTCGCGCCAGATCGCGGAACTGGGCATCTACCCGGCGGTCGATCCGCTCGACTCCACCTCGCGCATCCTCGACCCGTCCATCGTGGGCGACGAGCATTACGCCGTGGCCCGTCAGGTGCAGGAGGTTCTCCAGCGTTACAAGGCGCTCCAGGACATCATCGCCATTCTCGGGATGGACGAACTGTCCGAAGAGGACAAGATCGCCGTGGCCCGCGCGCGCAAGATCCAGCGCTTCCTCAGCCAGCCCTTCGATGTGGCGCAGGTCTTCACCGGTTCGCCCGGCGTGCAGGTGCCGCTGGAGAAGACGATCGACGGGTTCAAGCGCCTCTGCGCCGGTGAGTTCGATCACCTGCCCGAGGCCGCGTTCTACCTCGTCGGCGATATCGACGAAGCCGTCGCGAAGGCCGGCAAGCTGGCCGAGGCGGCCTGATCATGGCCGCAACCATGCAGGTGGAGCTGGTCTCCCCGGAGAAGCTGCTGGCCTCGATCGAGGCCGAGAAGGTTCTCCTGCCCGGCTCCGACGGCGCATTCACGGCGATGGCCGGGCACGTGCCGGTCGTCACCGCGCTCAGCCCCGGATCGATCCGCATCATCAACGGTGCCGAGGAACACGAGTACCTGATCGCGGGAGGCTTCGCCGAAGTCTCCGGTAATTCGATCTCGATCCTCGCCGAATTCGCATCGCTGCGCGCGGATGCGACGGCGGAGATGTTCCAGTCGTCGCTCGACGCCGCCGAGAAGTCGCTGGAAGGTCTGGAAAAGGACGAGCTGGCCGAAGCGACCCGTCGCCATGGCAGCCTCAAGACGATGGTCGAGACGCTGGGCCGCGCGGCCTGATCTAGGCCGCCGTTGGTCACTGAATATAGGGGCTGCGGGAAACCGCGGCCCTTTTCCTATGACCGGGGCAGGCGCTCGCGCAGGTCCGCGAAGACGGCGGCGTAGAGATCGCGCTTGAACGGCACGATCTTCTCGACCACCTCGTCGGGCATCATCCACCGCCATTCGCTGAACTCGGCATGCTTCGTCGCGATGTTCACATCCGCATCCTCGCCCAGAAACCGCATGGCGAACCACATCTGCTCCTGACCCCGGTACTTGCCGCCCCAGAGCTTGCCGAGCAACTCGCGGGGTAGATCGTAGCGCAGCCATTCGCGGGTCTGGCCGATCACGTCCACCTTGTCGGCGGAAATGCCGGTCTCTTCGGTCAGCTCGCGCAGGGCCGCTTCCTCCGGCAGTTCGCCGAAATCGATCCCGCCTTGGGGCATCTGCCACGCATCCGCCGCATTGTCGATCCGTTTGCCCGCGAAGACGGAGCCGTCCTCGCGGAACAGCACGACGCCCGCGCAGGGGCGATAGGGCAGGGCATCGGTGTCTGTCGCGGATTTCCCTGCCATCTGTCGTCCCTCGTCCGGCGCTGATACGCTCTTCCGATACGCCCTGACGGCACCGATTGCAACGCCCTCCCGCCTCGAAAACGACGATGAATCCGGGCGAGGGGGGAGGGAGAGGCGGTGGGTATCGTGCAACGGGAATTATCGATGTACGATGTCCATCAAAACGTATCGCTCCTGCGATCCCGAGCCCCCCAAAACGAAAAACGCCCGCCGGTGAGGGCGGGCGTTTCGGTGGGTGATGGTCGGAACCTAGTTGTCCTGATTCAACGACGAATAGACCGACAGGCCCTGAAGCAGGTCGAGCGCGTAGGAGAGCTGGTAATCCTCCTCGCGCAGCTCCAGCCGGCGCTGGTGCAGTTCTTCCTGGGCGGCGCGCTTGGCGCGGTCGTCATCGGTCATGCCGTCATTGCTGAGGCTGCCGCGCATCTGCGACTCGGAGTAGCTGCGACGGGTCGCGCCCTCTTCGCCCTCTTTCAGTTCGACCTGTTCGACGATGATGTCCGGCTCGATGCCGAGCGCCTGAATCGAGCGGCCCGACGGCGTGTAGTAGCGCGCGGTCGTCAGGCGGATGGCGCCGCGCGAGGCCAGCGGCATGATCGTCTGCACGGAGCCTTTGCCGAAGGTCTTCTCGCCCACGACGATGCCGCGGCGATGGTCCTGAATGGCGCCCGCGACGATTTCGGAGGCCGAAGCCGACCCGCCATTGACCAGCACGACGACCGGTTTGCCGTCGGCGAGGTCGCCGTTCTGGGCGTTGTAGCGGTCGGCATTGCGCTGCTCGCGGCCCCGGGTCGAGACGATCTCGCCCTGGTCGAGGAAGGCGTCGGACACCGCGACCGCCTGCGTCAGCAGACCGCCGGGGTTGTTGCGCAGGTCGATGATGTAGCCGCTGACGCCGTTGGCGCCCAGCTCGTCCTTGATCTGGGCGATGGACTCGGCGAGGTTCTGGAACGTCTTCTCGGAGAATTTCGAGACGCGCAGCACGCCCACGTCGCCCTCGATCCGGTGCTTGACCGCCTTGATCTCGATGACCGCGCGGGTCAGCGTCATCTCGATCGGCTCCTCCTCGCCCTCGCGGGCGATGGTCAGCTCGATGTCGGTATTGACCAGACCGCGCATCAGGTCGACGGCCTCGCCGATGGTCATGCCCAGCACCGATTCGCCGTCGATATGCGTGATGAAGTCATTCGCTTTCACCCCGGCCTTGGCGGCGGGCGTGTCGTCGATGGGGGAGATGACCTTCACGAAGCCCTCTTCCATCGTCACCTCGATCCCGAGGCCGCCGAACTCGCCCTTCGTGTCGTCCTGCATGTCGGTGAAGTTGTCGGGGTTGAGGTAGCTGGAATGCGGGTCGAGCGAGGTGAGCATGCCGTTGATGGCCGCCTCGATCAGCTCCTTCTCGTCCACTTCCTCGACATAGGCCGAGCGCGTGCGCTCGAACACGTCGCCGAACAGGTCGAGATATTCGTAGGTCGATGCCGCATGGGCGGGCGATGCGAGGCGCGGTGCCCCGAATTGTGCCGTCAGCGCGATACCGGCAACGGCGCCGAAGAGCGCGGCGGTCAGGGTCTTGTTCATGGAGATTCAACCTTTCGGATCGTTTGGGCCCCCGACGGGCCAAACCACACGCCGGGGTCAATGGGCTTGCCGCGCAGGCGCATCTGCAGATAGAGCGACGCGATCGCGTTGGTGGAGAACGCGGATTGATCGGCGAGGAACTCCTCGCTTTCGGAAATGGGACCAGTCAGGGTTCCGATAGGCTCGCCGCGCTGGACGACATCCCCCTTCTGGCGGATCAGTTCGGACATCCCGGCGAGGACGATCTGGGTCTCCTCGCCGACATCGATGACGGCCACGAGGCCGAAACTGTTGACCGGCCCGGCATAGGACAGCGTGCCGTGCCAGGGCGCATAGACCAGGGCGTAGGGCTTGGCGTCGAACACCATCCCGAGCGCCTCGTTTCCGGTCGCCGCCTGGTCGAATTCCTGCGCGACCTCGCCGCCGGTCACGGGCCACAGGAAGCGGCCCCGCGCCTCGGTCAGCGGGCGGGGCGGGGGCAGCATGCGCTGCGCGGGCAGAACCTGCGCCTGCCGCACGGGCTTGGGCGGAGGGGTGGGGGAACGCTGGGTCAGGCGTTGCAGGCGTCTGGCGCGCTCCGTCAGGTCCTCGGCTTCCTGCTTCAGGGCCTCGGCGCGCTCCATCGTCTCGCGTTGCAGTTCCTTGCGCTTGCCGACCAGCACCCACAATTCGCGCTCGCGCTCGCGCAGGGCCTCGATCGCTTCCTTCGTCGCCTCGCGCGCACCCTCGGTCTGGAGGCGCAGATCCTCGATCCGGGCGACCCGCTCCAGCGTGGCCCGGGCGTCGCGCTCCAACGCACCGCGCAGACCGGCGAGCGCACTCGCGCCGCGCGCCGCCTGCAACGGGTCGCCGCCATAGGCGACGAGTTCGGGGGCGTTGGATTTCGACAGCGCGACCATGGCGGAGAAGGCGGCGGCGTTCTGGCGACGGCGCACGCGCAGGGCCTCCGTCGCGCCCGCCTCCTCGTTGGCCAGCGAGACGAGTTTCGCGCGGGATTCGGAGACGCGGGCTTCGAGGTCGATGATTTCCTTCTCGATCTCGGTGATCCGCTTCTCGTCGCGTTCGGTCGCGGCGGCGGCGGCGACGGCCTTCTTCTCCATCTCTGCGGCCCGCTGGGCGCTGATGCGGGAGTTGCGCTTGAGCTTTTCGGCCTGGGCCGGGTCGACATAGACGCCGCCATCCTGCGCCGGGGCGAGGGTCGCAAAACCGGTCGCGCCCATGGCGGCGCACAGGGCGGCGATCAGGAGCGTGCGCATCATGCCGCCCCCTCCGCCAGCAGCGACCGCCCCGTCATCGCGGCGGGTTGCGCGATGCCGAGCAGGGCGAGCAGGGTGGGCGCGACATCGGCCAGCCGCCCGTCGCGCAAGGCACGCGCCCCGCCGCCGACCAGCCAGACCGGCACCCGGTTGAGGGTATGGGCCGTGTGCGGCCCGCCCGTTTCCGGGTCGATCATCATCTCGCAATTGCCGTGATCCGCACAGATCAGCATGGCACCCCCAACTTCCTCGATCGCCGCGACCGCTTGCCCCAGGCCGGAATCCACCGCCTCCACGGCCGCGATTGCCGCCTGCAGGTCGCCGGTGTGGCCGACCATGTCCGGGTTTGCGTAATTTGTCACGATCAAGTCTGTGTCACCCGCGCGAATGGCGGAAACAAGGCGCTCCGTCACCGCCGCTTCGGACATTGCGGGAGCGAGGTCGTAGGTGGCAACCTTGGGGCTGGGGGCCATGTGCCGCGCCTCGCCGGGTTCGGGGGCCTCGACCCCGCCGTTGAAGAAGAACGTCACGTGCGGATATTTCTCGGTCTCGGCGAGGCGCAACTGGCGCAGGCCCGCGCGGGCGACGACCTGCCCGAGGGTATCGTCGATCTCCTGGTCGGGAAAAACGGCGGTCATGTAGGCGTTGTGGGCCTGGGAATACTCGACCATGCCGGTCACGTCCGCGAAGGCGAGGGCAGGGCGCGCGAAGGCGTCGAAATCGGGTGCGGCGAAGGCGGCGAGGATTTCGCGGGACCGGTCGGTGCGGAAATTGACGCAGAACAGCCCGTCGCCGGAGGCCATGCCGGAATAATCGCCGATGACGGTCGGCGCGATGAATTCGTCGGTTTCGCCCCGGTCATAGGCGGCGGCGATGGCGGTTTCGGCGGTCGGGGCGCGTTCGCCCCTGCCCTCGGCCATCGCGCGGAACGCCTGTTCGACGCGCTCCCACCGGTTGTCCCGGTCCATGGCGTGGAAGCGGCCCGAGACGGTGGCGATCTCGATCCCCGGCATGTCCCCCAGATCGGCGCGCAGGGCGGCGAGGTATCCCGCGATGCTGCGCGGCGGCACATCGCGCCCGTCGCCGATCAGATGCAGGCGCACGCCGATGCCCTCCCCGGCGATCAGCCGCGCGACATGGGCGAGGTGGCGCTGATGCGCATGCACGCCGCCGGGAGACACCAGCCCGATCAGGTGACAGACCCCGCCGCTTGCCTTCAGCGCATCGATATGCCCGCGCACGGCCTCGCGCGTGTCGAAGGAGCGGTCGGCGAGGGCGGCGTCGATCTTCGGCAGGTCCATCATCACGACCCGGCCCGCGCCGATATTCATGTGGCCGACCTCGGAATTGCCCATCTGCCCCGGCGGCAATCCGACATCGGGTCCGTGGGTCAGCAGGGTCGCCATGGGGTAGCCGGCGGTCAGGCGGTCGAGCGTGGGGGTGTTCGCGAGGGCCACGGCATTCCCGTCGCGCTCGGTCCGCAGACCCAGACCGTCGAGAATCACGAGGGCCACCGGCCCTGTTGCCGTCCTGTCACTCACCGCCACTCACCCTTCTGCTCGTTTTCCGGACATCGTATCGTCGCGGCGCGGGCGCGTCCAGCGGATGCGACCCCGGCCCGCACAGGGTTAACGGATCGGAAATTAATAAATCGTCACCCGCTGCGATGATAAGGGTGGTTCGCGGCGATGGCGAGGGCACGGTAGAGTTGCTCGGCCAGCATCGCCCGCACCAGCATGTGCGGCCAGGTCATCGTGCCGAAGGAGAGCAGGCGGCTCGCGCGGTCGCGCACGGCCTGGGTGTGACCATCCGCCCCGCCGATGGCGAAGGCGATCCCCGGCGCACCGTCGTCCCGGGTGGTGGTCATCAGGTCGGAGAAGGCGGCGCTGTCCATCGTCCTGCCCCGCTCGTCGAGGGCGATCAGGGTGTGGCCGGACGGCAGCCGGTCGAGCAACCGGGCGCTCTCCGCCTCGCGCCCGGCCCCCTTCGCGTCGATTTCGGCGATGTCGAGCGCGGCAAAGCCCATCCCGCGACCCAGCGCGTCGAACCGGGTGCGGTAGTCGTCGGTCAGCAGGCGTTCGGGGCCGGGCCTTGCCCGCCCCACCGCGAGGATCGAAACCCTCATCTCCCCGCGATCACCCGTTCAGCATGTGGCCATCGGCTTCGGTCCACATGCGTTCGAGGTTGTAGAACTCGCGCACTTCGGGGCGGAAGATGTGGATAATCACATCGCTCGCATCGATCAGCGCCCAGTCGCCCTGCTTGACCCCTTCGAGGCGGGGAATCACATGGCCGTCGCGCTTGAGTTTCTCGACGAGTTTTTCGGACATGCTCACGACCTGCCGCGTCGAGGTGCCCGTCGCGATGACCATGTGGTCGGCGATCGGGGACTTTCCGGCAAGATCGATGGACAGCACGTCGTCCGCCTTGGCATCCTCCAGCGTATCGAGGACCAGGGCGAGCATATCATCGGGCGAAAGGCGGGTTTCGCCCCCGGTCGGACCGGTCGTGGCCCCGGAATGGGCGGTCAGGTCCGTCGATGCGCCGGGCGCACCGTTCTGGGTGTTTGAAATCAGGTCAGCCTCCTTGGGGTCGGTGTCTGCGGGACAACCCCGCATCCAACGACCGTTCCAAGGTAATACACGCGCGGCCCGTTCGCAAGACTCGGTATGTCGCCCGTGCCGTCTCCCCAACATACGGGGACATCCGGCACGGTACCGGAGGGTGCCGGTCGCGCGCGCGGATTTTCCGATTGTTTTCGTTCATGATTTGTTTCATCAAGGCACGTAAGCCGGAGGCCATGATGCACGATCCCCAGTTTCGCTACCTCTATCTCGACATGAACAGCTACTTCGCCAGTGTCGAGCAGCAGGAGGACCCCTCCCTGCGCGGGCGGCCCGTCGGAATCGTGACGGTGGCCCGCCCCGGCGCGGCCTGCATCGCGGCCAGTTACGAGGCGAAATGCCACGGGATCGGCGTGGGAACGCGGACGGAGGAGGCGCGGGCGATCTGCCCCGGCATCGTCTTTCGCCCCGCGCGCCACGACCTGTATGTCGACTACCACCACCGGATCCGCGAGGCGGTGGAGAGCGTGCATCCGGTCGATGGCACCCATTCGGTCGACGAGTTCTCCTGCCGCCTCGGCGGACGCGACCGCCCGCACGCGGCGGCCATGGCGCTGGCGGAGGCGATCCGGGACAGCGTGACCGCGCGGGCGGGCGTGGCGATGCGCTGCTCGATCGGGCTGGGGCCGAGCCGGTTGCTGGCCAAGACCGCCGGAGAGATGCACAAGCCCGCCGGGCTGGACTGGTTGTCGCCCGAAGTGATGCCCGGGAAACTGGCGGGGTTCGGGCTGCGCGACCTGCCGGGAATCGGGCGCAATATGGAGCAGCGCCTGATCGCCGCCGGAATCCGCAGCATCCCCGATCTGTGGGCGATGCAGCCGAAACATGCGCGGCGGGTCTGGAACGGGGTCGGGGGCGAGCGGTTCCTGCGCGCGCTGCACGGCGAGGATATCCCCGACCCGACCACGAGCACCCATTCGCTGGGCCATTCGCAGATCCTCTCCGGCCCCAACCGCAATCCGGACGGGGCGCGGCTGGTGGCGCGGCGGTTGCTGATCAAGGCGGCGACGCGGGTGCGGCGGGGCGGGTACTTCGCCACGCAGCTATCCGTCTCGCTGCGCACGCGGGACGACCGGCGTCTGTCCCGCACCACCAGCTTCGCGGCGACGCAGGACAGCTTCACGCTGCTGGAGCGGTTTTCGCGGCTGTGGCACGCGCTGCCCGCCCATGCGCCGGTGCATGTGGGGGTGATGCTGGCCGGGTTGACGGAGCGGGCCGACCACACCGCCGACCTGTTCGAAAGCCGTGCCTCGGGGGATGTTTCGGCGCGGGAGGCGCTGTGCGCGCGGATCGACGCGCTGAACCAGCGATACGGGCAGGACACGGTCATCTTCGGCGAGCGCCCGGTCGAGATCGCACCCTATACCGGCGCGAAGATCGCCTTCGGACGCATCCCGACCGCCGAGGAATTCCGCGATTGAAGGGCGCGAAACCGGCCCGTGGTCGAGGTCATGCGGTTGAGGTCCGCGCCGATTGAGCCTATGGCTTTCGGCCATCTCTCATCCGGAGCGCCCCCATGAAGACCCGAGCCGACAAGATCAGGGAGGCCGAGGCATCCGGCCTGAGCTTTCCCTTTCCGGACCCGCCCGCGAACGGCGAGGCGGTCGCGGTCGCACCGGGCATACTCTGGCTGCGCCTGCCGCTGCCGATGGCGCTGGACCACGTGAATATCTACGCGCTGGAGGATGGCAAAGCGGGCTGGACGCTGGTGGATACCGGCATGGACACGCCCCCGGCCCGCGCGGCGTGGGAGGCGGCGCTGGCCGGGCCGCTGGCCGGGCGCGACGTGACGCGGATACTGGTCACGCATTTCCATCCCGACCATATCGGCCTCGCCGGATGGCTGGCGGAGCGGACCGGCGCGCCGCTGACGACGACCCGCACCAGCTATCTCTACGCGAAGACGCTGCAACTGGACCGGTGGGACGAGCCGCCCGCCGGGGCCGTCGCGTTCTACGAGGCGGCGGGATACGGCGCGGCGGAAATGGCGGCGATGCGGGCGCGGGCGAAATACGGCTTCTCGCGGGTCTGTTCGCCGTTGCCGCCGGGGTTCCATCGCATCGCGAGGGGCGATTCGGTGCGGATCGGGGCGCGGATTTGGCAGGTGCTGACCGGCGACGGCCATGCGCCGGAACACGCGGTGCTGTGGTGCGAGGCGGATGGCCTCGCGCTCGTCGGCGATCAGGTATTGCCGCGCATCACGTCGAATATCGGGGTGTATCCGACCGAGCCGGAGGGGGACCCGCTGGGCGAGTTTCTGGCATCCTGCCGGGCGCTGCGTACGGCCCTGCCCGAAGGGACGCTGATCCTGCCGGGCCATAACGAGCCGTTCACCGGCCTGCATATCCGGCTGGGCCAGTTGATCGACCACCATGCCGAGACATTGGAGGCATTGCACGAGGCGCTGAAGACGCCGCGCACGGCGCTGGAATGTTTCGACGTTCTGTTCGACCGCGAGATCACGGACGGCATTCGCGGCTTCGCCATCGTCGAGGCGATCGCCCATCTCAACCGCCTGCGCGCCGAAGGGCGTGCGGAGCGGAAAACGACGGACGGCGTCGATCACTACAGGGCGATCTGAGGGCGGCGCGACCGGATGGCAGGATCCGGCCGCGCCGCCCCCGGGCGGTTACTGGTAGTACTGCGCGTCTGCGAGCGGGTATTCGAGGCCGTCTTCACGGCGACATGCCTGCTCGGCACCGGTCGGATCGCCGACCCAGCCCACGATCTGACCACCGGCGGCGAAGCAGGCGTTCATGGCGGCATCGTCGGCGCTCATGCCGTCATCGGCTGCGGCCATCATGGAATCGCCTTCCATCATCATGGAATCGTCCGACATCATCGTGGCGCTGTCCTTCGCCATCATGGAATCGCCTTCCATCATCATCGCGTCGCTTCCCGTCATCATCGCACCACCAGCGGGTGCGGCGACGGTGACGGCCGGAGCGGCAACGGTGGTCGCCGTGTAGGACGGGGCCACCATGGCAGGCGCGGTCATGGCGGGTGCCGTCATGGTGGGGGCCGCGACGGTCATGGAAGGCGCGGTCACGGACGGCATGGTCATGGACGGCGCGGTCATGGAAGGCATGGTCACGGAGGGCGCGGCCACCGAGACGGCAGGCGCAGTCATCGCGGGCTTCGTCATGGCGGGCGCGGTGACGGCAGGCGCGGTCATGGCGGGCATGGTCATCTTGTCGCCCATGCCCATGGTTCCACACCCGGAAAGGGCCATGGCGCCAAGTGCAACTGCGGTCAGTGTGGTGCGAATGTTCATCGGTCGTCCTCTTCCATCAGGGGATGGTGTTTTCTTGTTGTTACACAACTGCGTCTAGCGGGCAGTGCGCGACCATATTGCGGTCCCGACGGCGATTGTCCAATGTATACGCAGTTTTGTAGCATATCGTGTCCTAACGGCATCGTTTCCGTCGTACGGAACCTGCTCTATGGTGGGCGCGAAACTTCTGGGAGAGCGGGACCATGGACGGCAAGACGATCTTCATCTCGGGCGGCAGTCGCGGCATCGGCCTGGCCATCGCGGAGGCCTGCGCGAAGGCGGGGGCCAACGTGGCCATCGCGGCCAAGACCGACCAGCCGCACCCCAAGCTGCCCGGCACCATCCACACGGCGGCGGAGGCGATCCGCGCGGCGGGGGGCAAGGCGCTGCCGCTGCTCTGCGATATTCGCGACGAGGCGCAGACCCAGGCCGCCGTGGACCGCACGGTCGAGGAGTTCGGCGGCATCGACATGGTCGTCAACAATGCCAGCGCGATCAGCCTGACCCCGACGGCGATGACGGATCTCAAGCGCCTGGACCTGATGCTGGGCGTCAATGCGCGCGGCACGTTCTGCGTGACCAAGACCTGCCTGCCGCACCTGCTGAAATCGTCCTCGCCCCGTGTGCTGACCCTGTCGCCGCCGCTGGACATGCGGACGATCTGGTTCAGGAATCATCCGGCCTACAGCCTCGCGAAATACGGCATGAGCCTCTTGTCGCTGGGCTGGGCGGGGGAGTTCGCGGGCAAGATCGGCGTCAACTGCCTGTGGCCCCGCACGACCATCGACACGGCGGCGGTGCGCAACCTGCTGGGCGGCGATTCGATGGCCTCCAAATCCCGCACGCCCGAGATCATGGGCGATGCGGCGGCGGCGATCCTGTCGAAGGGGACGGATTTCTCGGGCTGGTTCTGCCTCGACGATCTGGTGCTGGCGGCCGAGGGCGTGACGGATTTCGAGCAATACTCCGTGACGCCGGGGTCCAAGCTGCAACTCGACTTCTTCGTCCCGGAGAACGCGCCGGAGCCGAAGGACGCGGGCGGCGTGACGGGCTGGCGCGAGCCGGTGCTGCCGTTCGGCGGGGCGTAGGGGTCAACGACGACTGAACGCGACCCAGACACAGAATGCGCGTCTGTCCTTGAGCTGACAGGCGCGCAATCCCGAGATGGCGTCTTCGGCGCGAAGGATGAACGCTTCCGCGTCTCTCACGCTGATACGGTATGACGGCGCATAGTCCGCCTCGTGCCGCTCCTGCTGAAGATCGGCGAATTCCTTCGCGTAGGAGATTATTCCAGCAGGAAAACCATGACCTTGCGCTTTTGCCTCCTTGCAGCGTTGCGCGGCAGACCCGTGGTTGACGGCGCGATAGGCCTGTTGCCATGCCTTCTCGCTTCGATCCGCCCCCGTTCCGCCCACGAACGTATCGGCCAACTGACCGCATAATTCATGAAACACGGCGTAATAGGCAGTGCTGACGGCTCTGCGATTGTTGACCTGTCTGGGCTGGCCGGGTGAAACACGGGAAGAATCGATCAGGATGCGCGCCGAAATGATGAGGTCGTCGCTTTTCAAGCCGCTTCTTCCTCGATACGGGACGATACGTAGGGAAAGAGAAACCCGTCGGACGTGTGCGTTTCATCCATGAGCCTGGATGATAAAGTCTGCAGGAAGTCGACGTATTCTCTCGTCGTCCGTCCATCCTTCATATGCAGGACGACGAAGATCGATTCCTCGCCCAGATGATCCCGATCGAATTCCACGCCCAGATCGGTCAGTATGTCTGCGGGGACGTGTTCCCGGACGATCGCATCTATCCTGCGGCTCAGATCATCGCGTTCTGTTCTGGTCATGGTCATGCCTTTCATGCGCGAACATCATACCACCGCATGGGCGGGAAGTCGCGAGAGACCTCCCGCACCGTTGTTACAGCGCGAACTGCTCCGCCGTCAGCGCATAGAGGGGCGCGCTGCCTGCCATCGCCGCGTGGGCCAGTCCCTCGGCCATCGGGGCGATCTGGCCCGCGTGGAACTCGGCGACGGCGATGCGGGCGGTTTCGAAGGGGGTGTCCTCGCCTTCGGCCAAGCCCGCCGCCTTCGCCGCCCGTGCGCCACGTGACAGGAGCGCGCCGCCGTGCAGGTGGCTCATGAGGGTCAGGTAGGGCGACGACCCCGCCAGCCGCTCGCTCATGTCGTTCTGCTCCAGCATCCAGACGGTCGCCCGCGCCGCCGCCTCGTGCGCCATGGCCAGACCCGTGGCGATGCCGTCGAGGCCCGCTTCCTGCGCCGCCGCCACCTCCTCGCCCGCCGCATCCAGCACGGCCCGGGCGGTCGCGCCGCCATCCATCGACAGCTTGCGCCCGACGAGATCGGCGGCGTGGATGCCGTTGGTGCCTTCGTAGATCGCGGTGACGCGCACGTCGCGGTAGAACTGCGCGGCCCCGGTTTCCTCGATGAAGCCCATGCCGCCATGGACCTGCACACCCAGCTCCGCCACATGCATCCCCGCATCCGTGCCGAAGGACTTGGCCAGCGGCGTCAGGAACGCCCCCCGCGCCGCCCACATCGCGCGCTCGCCCTCCGGCGCGGCCTTCGCCATATCCAGCGACAGGGCGCAGTCGTAGCAGAGGGCGCGGGTCGCCTCGGTATAGGCCTTCATCTCCATCAGCATCCGGCGCACGTCCGGGTGATCCATGATCGAGCCGGTGCCCGCATGCCCCTGCGGTCCCGACGCCTTGCCCTGCACCCGGTCGAGCGCATAGGCCAGCGCGTGCTGCGTCGCCGCCTCCGCCGCGCCCAGCCCCTCGACCCCGACGCCGAGGCGGGCATTGTTCATCATGGTGAACATGCAGGCGAGGCCCTTGTTCTCCTCGCCGACCAGCCAGCCGGTCGACCCCTCGTAGGCCAGGACGCAGGTGGGCGAGCCGTGCAGGCCCATCTTGTGTTCGATGGAGACGGTCTTGACCGCGTTTTCCGTGCCGTCGGGCAGGAACTTCGGAACCAGGAACAGGCTGATCCCGCGCGACCCGGCGGGGGCATCGGGCAGGCGGGCGAGGACGAGATGCACGATGTTCTCGGTCAGGTCATGATCGCCCCAGGAGATGTAGATCTTCTGCCCCTCGACCCGGTACGACCCGTCACCGGCAGGGGTCGCCTTCGTCTTCAGCGCGCCGACATCGGACCCCGCCTGCCCCTCGGTCAGGTTCATCGTGCCGGTCCATTCGCCGGAGATCAGCTTCGACAGATACCGCTCCTGCAATTCGGGCGAGGCATGGGCCGACAGCGCCTCGATGGAACCCTGGGACAGCAGCGGGCAGAGGCTGAGGGACAGGCACGCGCTGGAGAACATCTCGTTCATGGCGGTCTGAAGCGTCAGCGGCAACCCCATGCCCCCATGCGCCTCCTCGGCATTCAGGCCCAGCCATCCGCCCTCGGCGATCGCGGCGTAGCCCGCCTTGTACCCCTCCGGCGTCACGACCCGCCCGTCGACCAGCCTGCACCCGGCATCCCCGGGAACCTGAAGCGGCGCGAGGGTCTCCTCGGACAGCTTGGCCACCTCGGTCAGGATCGCGTCGGTCGTGTCGGGGGTCGCCTCCGCGAACAGGTCGGTTTCCGCTAGGCGGGACGCGCCGACGACGTGGTCGAGGCAGAAACGGATATCGGCGAGGGGCGGGCGATACGGCATGGGGCGGGTCCTTCCACATTTGCGCTTGCCATAGTAAGTGGGCTATCCGCATCGTACTGCAATCCTGTCGCGGCGTAAGCCGGATGCCTTCTGCCGGGCGGACCCCGTGCGGCTCGTCGCGCCGATCCCGGTTTCGGTCGTCGCAGGCGTTCCGCGACCGCGCCCCGGCAGATGAACATCGACCCGATCCGCTGCGGCCTGCGCGAAAGAGTATCGTGATGAACCATCCGACCACCACCGGCCCCAACACCATCCGCATGGGCGCGACCGACCGGGGCATCCGCGCGGCGGTGGCCCTGCTGCGCCGGGGCGGGCAGGTCGCGTTTCCGACCGAGACGGTCTACGGCCTCGGGGCCGATGCGCGGGACGAGCGGGCGGTGGCGAGGATCTACCGTGCCAAGGGAAGGCCGGCGCGCAACCCCCTGATCGTGCATGTTTCCGATATCGCGGCGGCGCTTGCGCTGGTCGATCTGCCGGAGGCGGGCAGGGTGGCGGCGGCGGCGTTCTGGCCCGGCCCCCTCACCCTCGTCGCCCCGGTGCGCGAGGGGTCGGGGATCGCGCCGATCTGCCGCGCGGGGGCCGAAACGCTGGCGGTGCGGGTGCCGGCCGCGCCGCTGGCCCTCGACCTGCTGCGCGCCTTCGGCGGGCCGCTGGCCGCGCCGAGTGCGAATGTTTCCGGCAAGGTCAGTCCGACTTCCGCCGATCACGTGATGGAGGAGATGACGGGGCGGATCGACGGGGTTCTGGACGGCGGCGAGTGCGCGGTGGGGCTGGAATCCACCATCCTCGGCTTCGACGGCGAGACGCCCGTGCTGCTGCGCCCCGGCGGCGTGACGCTGGAGGCGCTGGAGCGGGTGCTCGGTCCCGTCCGGTCCGCCGGGATCACCGACGATGCCGCCCCGACCGCGCCCGGGCAGATGACCTCGCATTACGCCCCCGGCGCGATGCTGCGGCTGGAAGCGTCGGAGCCGCGACTGGGCGAGGCGTGGCTGGGCTTCGGCCCGGACCCGGCGCGCGGCTCGGCGATTGCGCGCAACCTGTCGCCGGAGGGGTCGCTGGAGGAAGCCGCCGCCAATCTCTTCGCCCATCTGCGCATTCTCGACGAGCTGCTGGACGGCGCGGGGACCATCGCCGTGGCGCCGGTTCCGGACGAGGGGCTGGGCCGGGCGATCAACGACCGGCTGGCGCGGGCGGCGGCCCCGCGCTAGGGTCGGGCCATGCTGAACGAACCGACCGATACCCTCCTCGCCAGCCTGAAATCCGTCGTCGGCGATGCCGGGTGGATGGAGCCGACCGACCGGTACCTGACCGAGATGCGCGGGCTGTACCGGGGCCGCGCCGCCATCGTCCTGCGCCCCGCCTCGACCGGGGAGGTCGCCGCCTGCGTCAGGCTGTGCGCGGCGGCGCGGGTCGCTATCGTCCCCTGGGGCGGCGGCACCGGGCTGGTCGGCGGGCAGGTGATGCCGGAGGGACCGGTGCCGGTGGTCCTGTCACTCGACCGCATGCGCGCCATCCGCGCCGTCATCCCGCAGGAATCCGCGATGATCGCCGAGGCGGGCGCGACCGTGCAGGCGGTGCAGGAGGCGGCGGCGGACCACGGCAAGCTGTTCCCGCTCTCCTATGCCTCGGAGGGGACCGCGAGCATCGGCGGGGGACTGTCCACCAATGCCGGCGGCCTGATCGCGGTGCGCTACGGCGTCGCCCGCGACATGTGCCTGGGTCTGGAGGTGGTGACGCCCCGGGGCGAGATCTGGGACGGATTGTCGACCCTGCGCAAGGACAATACCGGCTACGACCTGCGCGATCTGTATATCGGGGCGGAGGGGACGTTGGGGATCATCTGCGCCGCCGCATTGAAGCTGGTGCCGCGCCCGGCGGCGAAATCGACCGCCTTCGCCGTGGTCCGCTCGCCCCAGGATGCCGTCGATCTGCTGGATGCGGTGCAGAACGCGAGCGGCGGGGCCGTGGCGACCTTCGAACTGATGGCGCGGCTGTCCATCGATTTCGTGCTCGCGGCTCATCCCGCCCATCGCGAGCCGGTGGAGACGGTGGGGGCGTGGTACGTGCTGGCGGAACTGTGGGGGGCGGACGAGGAGGCGCTGGATACGGCCCTTCAGACCTGCCTCGCCGACGGGCTGGAGAGCGGAGCGGTCCTCGACGCGACGCTGGCCCTGAACGAAGGGCAGCGAAACGATTTCCGCGCCCTGCGCGAGGCGATGTCGGATGCCCAGAAGGTCAGCGGCGGGGCGAGCATCAAGCACGATATCTCGCTGCCGATCAGCCGGATACCGGAGTTTCTGGATGTGGCGGGGCAAGCGGTGACGGCAGCGGTGCCGGGGGCGCGGCCCTGTCCGTTCGGACATCTGGGTGACGGCAACCTGCACTACAACATCTCCCAGCCCCAGGGCGGCGACGGTGCCGAATTCCTCGGGGAGTGGGGGCGGGTCAACGGCATCGTTCACGACATCGTGACATCCATGAACGGGTCCATCAGCGCCGAACACGGCATCGGCCGGCTGAAGCGGCACGAACTTGCCGTACACGGTGATTCGGTCAAGCTGGGTCTGATCCGGCGCATAAAGAACGCGCTCGACCCGGACTGGATCATGAACCCGGGGGCGGTCCTCGAACGGGACGCCGATTGACGGCACCGTGACCGTGGAAGGGCAAGATCCTGATCGGGTTGAGTGATCTTCTCAAGGTTGTTTCATGTCGGGCGATGTCGATCCGAAGAAGAAAGGGCGCCCCGCGATGCGAGACGCCCCGTACTGTGCAACACGAAAACTACTCGCACCGACACGCGATACACCACACTGCACCGCGTGCCGTTCATAATACATGGAAGGTTAATCGAGTCCTAATATTAACGTAACAGTTTCGTTATGGGACGTTGTTTCGCCGCGCTGTTAATACTTTCGGGGTGTCCTCGCTATTCCCCTTCGAACGTACACAGCGCATGAACGGATGCCCCCAGCGCCGTCAGCTTGGCGCGCCCGCCGAGATCGGGCAGATCCACGATGAAGGCGCAGCCGGCGACCGTCGCGCCCAGGCGTTCGACGATCTTGATCGCCGCTTCCGCCGTACCGCCGGTGGCGATCAGGTCGTCGACGATCAGCACGCGCTCGCCTTTCACGAAGGCATCCTCGTGCACCTCGACCGTCGCGGTGCCGTATTCGAGCGTGTAGTCCTGCTCGACCGTCTTCCACGGCAGCTTGCCCTTCTTGCGCACGGGGACGAAACCGACCGAGAGCTGGTGGGCAATCGCGCCGCCCAGGATGAAGCCGCGCGCCTCGATCCCCACGACCCGGTCGATCCGCTCGCCCGCATAGGGGTGCAGCAGCATGTCGATGGCCATGCGGAATCCGCGCGGATCGTTGAACAGGGTGGTCACGTCGCGAAACTGGATTCCCGGCTGGGGGAAATCGGGGATCGTGCGGATGTAATCCTCGATCTTCATGGTCGCTCCGGTCAAGAAAAAGGGTACCGCCCCTGACAGGCGGTACCCGGTGGATGAAGCATTCGACGCGCAATGTCGAGGGCGACGCCTTCCTTCAGAAGTCGCGGCGCGCCAGCATCCGGCGCAGCATCCGCGTGACGATGCCGGACATTCCGACCGTGGGCCGGGTATAGCATGTCTTGGGCATGTAGGAGAGATGGGGCTGTTCCCAATCCGCGCGGCGGTTGACGGGCAGCAGCAGGGACGCGATCTGGACTTGCATGGCAAACCTCACTTTTTTGTTCTTGTGGTCGAGGGGCGCGGCACGAGACCGCCACCAATGCGTATATACATAAGCTATACTTTGTGTTAACGCAAGCACGAAGCGTCCGAAGTCAAAGGTTTTTTCTGCCATAGGGCATTTTCGGAGGAAGGAAACACGCGGGTGCGGTCTTTTCCGCGTGTTTCCGGCGTTCAGCGCGACAGGACGCGCCCGGCGACGGCATCCAGTCGCGCGACGAGGGCCTCGTCGCGGGCCTCCGGCGCGGTGATGATCGCGAATTCCAGCGCCCGGTCGCAGCCATGGGGGCAGGGCGCGCGCTCGCCCGCGAAGGCGGGGATCGCTTCGGCCAGCAGGGCGCGGGCCTTGGTGCCGTTGCCGGTCATCACCTGGATCAGTTTCGTGATGTCGACCGGGCCGTGATCGGGGTGCCAGCTGTCGTAATCGGTGACCATCGCGACGGTGACGTAGCAAAGCTCCGCCTCGCGGGCCAGCTTGGCCTCGGGCATGTT
>ENA-ORXT01002637-ORXT01002637.1-marine-metagenome-genome-assembly--contig:-NODE-2637-length-21106-cov-4.246422_pt1 | contig 21106 bp, 17 predicted proteins | sample MGYA00237868_ERZ511482 | MGnify/ENA metagenome assembly ERZ511482
TGTTTTGGCGGATGAAAAGGTATTTTGGGAGAATGTGGAGGGTGTGGAGAAACGTGGAGAGTTTGGGTGAGCTGTGGGGCGTGCTCTTTTGCTCGGTGCAACTGTGGGGCGTGCTCTTTTGCTCGGTGCTTGATGCTCGGTGCTCGGTGCTCGATGTGGAACGTGCACTTTTTGCGCTATATATTAACAAAATAGAGAAGTAAACTCTTTAAAAAACATTGAACACGAAACATAACCACATCAGGCACCGAGCAAAGTGAGCGCGCCCCACAGATACACCAAGCATCAAGCAAAAAAGTACACACCACAATATTTTACCCTAAACCTTACTTCTAAAAGCAACCATCATATTCATTAATTTAAAACAATCCTTATATTTAGATTGAAATTCGGCTTCATCAATGTACTTCCTTCGTTTAGCTTTATGTAGGCAAGAAACGACCTCTGCATTTGATCGAATTGAGTAGCCCAAGAACTTTTGAAACTCTTTCTTAGATTGTAAAATAGAACCTTCTGAAATATTTAAGGCAATAGAATCTGCCGCTCGTAGTATTTGTGACGACAGATTAAATCTTTCTTTAGTCGGGAACCCCTCTATCATTTTATTGATTTCTTCTGCTAGATTCATAGCATCCTGCCAAATAAACAATCCCTCAAATTTAAATTTTGGTTTCATATTAAGCTTTACATATACAATGCAAAAACTTCATTTTGCAAGTAATAATCGGAGGAAAAAGGCGGAGAAAAGTAAAAATCAAACAAGAGAAGAACACATACTACAGAAAAAACATCGTACACTGAGCAAAAACCACAGGCACATCGAGCATCAAATATCAAGCAAAAAGAGTACGCTCCACAGGCACACCAAGCACCGAGCAAAAAGAGCACGTCTCACAGGTACATCGAGCACCGAGCAAAAGAGCACGCCCCACAGACACATCGTGCACCGAGCATCAGGCACCGAGCAAAAGAGCACGCCCCACAGGTACATCGTGCACCGAGCATCAAGCACCGAGCAAAAAGAGCACGCCCCACAGGTACATCGTGCACCAAGCATCAGGCACCGAGCAAAAGAGCACGCCCCACATGCTACTCCCCCCGAAAAAACCGAAAAACATTCCCTGCCTTCCGCTTGTCCACGACCTTCTCCAACTCCTCAAGCGAGGCTTCTTTTATCTTTTGAGCAGACTTAAAATGCGTGAGTAGCTTGTTGGTCGTTGCTGCGCCGATACCTGGAATGTTGGTGAATTCTGAATCGAGGTTCTCTTTGGAACGGAGGGAACGGTGAAAGTTAATGGCGAAGCGGTGTGCCTCGTTTCTGAGTTGTTGCGCCAGCTTTAGACTAGACGAACGTTTGTCGATGTAGAGCGGAAGCGGATCGTCTGGAACATAGATTTCCTCTAGACGTTTGGCGATTCCGACGATGGGTACTTTGCCCCGTAGCCCCAATTCTTCGAGGGCTTCCAGCCCAGCATTGAGTTGTCCTTTTCCACCATCGACGATGACCAATTGAGGAAGGGGTTCTTCTTCAAATAGTAAGCGATTGTAGCGACGAAAGACGACTTCTTTCATAGAGGCAAAATCGTTGCTACCGACCACTGTTTTGATTTTATATTTACGATATTCTTTTTTGGAAGGCTTGCCATCTCTGAATAAAACCATAGACGCTACAGGGTTGGTTCCGTGGAAATTGGAGTTGTCAAAACATTCAATGTGTCTGGGTAATTCAGTCAGACGGAAGTCTTTTTTCATTTGTTGTAGGACTTCTATGTTTCGCTCTTTGGCTGTTTTGGAAAGCTTGGCTCGCTTTTCTCTTTCTCGTCTGTAATAGCGGGCATTTTTTTCTGCCAAGAGCAACAGCTTCTTTTTATCACCAATTTGAGGAACCGTTACCTTTAAACTTTTATCTGGGTATTCCATTTCAAACGGAATGATTAACTCATCGGAATTGCTTTCTAAGCGGGTACGCAAGTCGGCAATGGCTATTTGCAAGAGTTCTTCTTTGGTCTCCTCTAACTTCTTTTTAAGCTCCAATAATTTGGTCTGAATGATGGTTCCATTAACAATTTTAAAGTAGCTAACCACCGCAAAATTTTCCGATTCTACCATTCCAAAAACGTCTACATTGTGAATATTTACATTGACAATCGTGCTTTTGGCTTGATATTTCTCGATGGCTTGTAAACGCACTTTGAACTTCTCTGCCTCTTCAAATTTATAGTCTGCGGCAAGGTGTTGCATTTCGTCCTTTAAGTACTTGGTTACGCTCCCAAAATTACCTTTTAAGATTTTTGTAATTTGATCAATGCCTTTCATATAATTCTCCTCAGACTGATGGTTTTCACAAGGACCAAGGCAATTGCCCAAATGATATTCTAAACAGACTTTAAAACGGTGAGCGGCAATATTGGGCTTGCTGAGTTTGAGGCTACAAGTACGAAGTGGATACAATTCTTTGAGGAAATTCAGAATTTCACGAACCCGACCAACAGAGGTAAAAGGTCCCAAATAGGTACTGCCATCTCGAATCACAGTACGGGTTAAAAATACTCTAGGAAAACGTTCTCTTTTAATACAGATATAAGGATAAGTCTTATCGTCTTTCAGCAGCACATTGTACTTTGGCTGCAACTTCTTTATCATCGCATTTTCGAGCAAAAGGGCATCTTGTTCTGTCTCGACTATGGTAAAATCTACTTTTTTGATGTTTTTCACCAACATACGAGTCCGACCAGAATCATGGGTTTTGGTAAAATAACTGGAGACCCTTCTTTTTAAATTTTTGGCTTTGCCCACGTATATTACCGTTCCCTCTCCATCAGAATATTTGTAAATACCTGGTTGTGTAGGCAGGCTTGGTTTAACAGCTTCGTAAGCGGGATGTTGTGGCACGTATAATGTAGTTTTATTAGACCACAAAAATACGATATTTATAATAAATTTACACCTGGTTTTAAAAACCTGACAGGTGTAAATTTATTATAAACAATCCAAATCGCCTTTTGATTCTGCATCGTTGTTTGGGAAACACTGACCAGAAGGTAAGTAATCTGGTAAGAAACGACTCAAACTTGGATCATTTAACGACGACTCTATAAACAAAGTAATTTGTTGCATTTGTTCATCTGTAAGCCCCAATGGTTGGAATTCTGCTGCCAACTGTGTTGAAGGAACTTTGTTGTTTTCAGAAACCGCTTCGTTTTTGTATTCAACTACATCTCGAACAGAAGTAAAAGAAGCACCGTGTCCATAAAAAGGAGAGTTTGTTAAATTGTATAACTGAGGGACTTTGAATTTAAAGTTGTCTTCGGTGTTTCCCGTGAAACCTCCTCTACCCAAATGAGCAGGAGCTTCTGGATTGAATCCACTGACACCATCACCCATCAAATCGGCTGCTCCAATAGCGTGAAATTCCATAGAACTCAAAGCAGGACCAGTATGACAAGTCACACAATTGGCTTCTCCAAAGAACAACATAGCACCTTCTTTTTCGGCCAAAGAAAGGGCTTCGGTATTTCCTCGTATCCATAGCTGGAACGGAGAAGCACTTGCCAACAATGTTCTTTCATATGCAGCAATTGCCAAGGCAGCAGTTACATTACTGATTCTAGCATCGGCTGCCAATTCAGGAAATGCTTCCGCAAACATAGATTCATATTCTGGTGCGACTGTTAATAAGTCCGGTGTTACTTCCATACGGTGAACAGTAAGTCCCGCAATCGCTTGAACTTCTGGACCTTGATAGCCATAAAAGTTGGTTGCAATAGGCGTATTAATGGTCCATCTGTCTTCGGTCCCCTCATTTTTCCCACCGGCCCCAAACTGACCATTCCAAAGCACATTTTCTTGATAAGCGATGTTTAAAGCACTTGGAGTTCTTAAGGGTTGCACATCAATTTCGGCAGTCGCATAGTGAGCTAAATCGGGAATACGATTCTGACCTGTTGTTCCAAAACCAACACCACCATCTCCAATTCCCTGAGGCAAACAAGCCTGAAAACCACCTTGCATATGGTGACAACTGGCGCATGAATAGGTACCACGTCCAGCTTCATTTTTAGGATTTACGCTTAATGCTGTTTCGTGAAACAACATTTTCCCCAATTCAATTTTAGCAGGTGTTAAAGGATTTTGTGGGTCTTGTGGAATTTTACCATATTCATCAGAATCAGGGAGTCGAAAATAGTCTTTCCCTTTTTCATCTCCTAAATTGGTTAATAGATCACTCAATTGTTGATCAATGCCCGTTAGTGGTTGTTCGACAGGGTCTTCTGTACACCCTACAGCCAATACCAATAATATCAACATTACAATTCGCATCTTCATTTTTGATAGTCTTATCTATTTAAAATAAAATATAGGGAGAATAAATAAAGAGTAAAGATTTTTAAAGAGGAGAGTTCTGTTCATTAAGACAACAGTCTTTGAAAATGTAACGCTCCTTTTCAAAATTTATCATACGATAAATGAGTGGAGAAAGTTTGGCTATTTGTTATGTGAGAGACAAAATAACTGGCACAAATATAAAACTAAAATAAATAAGGCAAGTATTGGAATCAGTTATTTTTTATCCATTTGTTGTTGAACAACAAACTTTACCAACTCAGGAACAGAACCTATGTTGAGTTTTTTGAGGGCATTTTTTCGGTGGGTAGAAATTGTATATGGACTTAGAAACAGCTTGCCTGCAATTTCCTTTGTTGTCATTCCTTCGGCTACCAATTGAACAATTTCTTTCTCTCTATTTGTCAGTTGATTGTATTTTTTCTCAGAAGGATTGGGTGCATTAACTTTGGGAGTTTGAACCAGTACATTTAAAATAGAATCGCAAAAAAAACGCCCGCCATTCATAATGGCATTAATGGCATTGTGCAATTCGTCTTCTCTACATCGTTTGGTCAAAAACCCTTTTACCCCCAATTGAATAGAACCATGGATGTTTGATTTGTTGTCATCAGAAGAAATAATCAGCACATTGACCAAGGGGAAATTTTCGATAATAGAAGGGATATCGTTTAGGGCAAAAGAACCAGGCTGGTCGTAGTCTAAAATAACAATATCGGGATGATGAGAGGCGATTGACGCTACCAATTCATCTTTATTACCAACAACACCCACCACTTTAATATGAGGCTGCTTTGATAATAAGTAACGCAAACCTGCACTGGATATGTATTGTGCATCTGCTAATATGATTTTAATCTCTCTCATCTGTTCGACTGACAAAGATAACAGTTTTATTCGTGTATAGGTTTACATTAAAAACAGAGAATTACTTTGTTTGTTGTTTTTTTAGTTTTACCCAAATAAAAACGCCAATTTCAACACATCCTTGACTTGTTTAATTTCTCCCAGCACTTACCTTTGCAAACAATAAAAGAGTAAAAAATGGAAAGATCAAACATCACTCCCCTACCCATCCTAGAATATGCCCAACAACACAGCAGCCCTGAAGACATACTCTTATATGAATTGTATCGGGCAACTTGGCTAAAAATACTAAGACCTGTTATGTTGAGCGGACACATTCAAGGAATGTTCTTGCAATGGCTGAGTATGTCAATGAAGCCTAAGAACATTCTTGAAATTGGTACGTATACTGCCTATTCTACCATTTGTTTGGCAAGAGGACTACAGGAGGGTGGACATTTGGTGACCATAGACAACAATCCCGAAATCGCTTATATGCAAAAAGAGTTTATTGACAAAGCGGGTTTGACCGATAAAGTGAGCTTGGTTTTAGGCAATGCTGCCGAAGCTATAAAAGAGCTTACTGGTCAAAAATTTGATTTAATTTTTATTGATGCCGACAAACAGCAATATGCAAAATATTATGAAATGTGCCTCGACTTATTGGCAGACAATGGTACGATTTTAGCTGATAATGTGCTATGGGATGGTAAGGTTGTTTCAAATAGTACCGATAAAGACACAGAAGCATTAAAAAAATTCAATAAAATGGTCACAGAGGATACCAGAGTCACCAATTTATTACTGCCCATTAGAGATGGACTGATGATGATTCGCAAGAATTAAACTATTTGGTTTATTTTTGTGTAAAATCTCCAAACTAACTAATTATATATAGGTCTTTTCCTAAAAACATTTGTTTCATCCCCCATTTTTTTAATTTTATTATTATTAAAGATGAAAACGAATATTCAGATACTTACCAGACTGTTTTGTTTTGGATTTGTTTTTTTGCTATCAAGTGGGTTCACTAATTCGCCCGACTTGGATACCAAAATAATGAACTATGTTGACCAGTACAAAGATTTAGCAATAGCAGAGAGTGAAAGGACAGGTATTCCAGCCAGTATAAAATTGGCTCAGGCCGTTTTAGAATCCAGATTTGGTACCAGCGATCTTGCCACAAAGGCAAACAATCATTTTGGGATTAAGTGTAAAATTGATTGGAAAGGCGAAAAAGTCTTTGCCAACGACGATACGCCTTCCGATTGTTTTAGAAAATATACTTCTGCCCACGAATCCTTTATAGATCATTCCGATTTTTTAAAAAGCCATCGTCTTCACTTCTACGATCATCTTTTTGAAATTGACAAAAGAGACTACAAAGCTTGGGCTTCTGGTTTACAAATTGCCGGATATGCTTCGACTAATTATTACGCAAAAACCTTGATTTATTTAATCGAAAAATATGAGTTTTACCAATACGATGATGGTGAAAAGGCTTGGGCATTGAATACAGACGAACGAATGGCGTTGAGTGAGAAAGCTCAAAATGTGTATTACCTACAAATAAATGTCCCCAAACAAAAACCTGTAGAGGAAATTGTAGAAGAGCCCGCTTATTCTCGCATTCATATATTAAAAGATGGAGAATCTATGGAGTCTATTGCCCAACAGTACGAAGTGAATGTTGATTCTTTTTACAACCGCAATGAGCTTATTTATGGTTCGCAACCGACAACGGGAAGCGTACTTTATTTAGATGCATTGACCAAACGCAAACCAGAACTCAACATTGTTTTTTACGACCGTACTGTAGTTGGTGGTGGTGAAAATACTTATTCGACTGCAGGTACTACAAAAATGATATCCACTCCTGTAACCAATTCTATTAACAATACAGAAGCAGCTTCAACAATCAGTAAGACTCCTCAGAAGGAAGTAAAGACCATTGTTTCTGAGGTTTCTTCTTTGGCCGCATTGGCGGAAAACAAGGAAACAGCAAAAGTTGCCGTTGAAAAACCATTGAATACTTCTGTTGAAACAAGCAATGTAGAAAATTTTAATAAAACGAAAGAAGAGAAAACAGTAAAAGTTGTAGTTGAAAAACCCATCGTTGAAAAACCATTGAATACTTCTGTTAAAACAAGCAATGTAGAAAATTTTAATAAAACGAAAGAAGAAGTAGCCGTCAATCCAAAGGCGACAATAGACAATGCCATATTGGACATTGTCGTTTCAAAAAAGGAGACAGAAATTGGAGACAGTTTGACTGTACCCAATAAGGAACAACAAGCGAAGTATACTATTGAGAACATTTGGCAAAATCAAACCGAAAAACCAAAAGATAGAGGTACGCAGTAGTTAAAAGTTCAAGTTCAAAACCCTTGTTCAAACTCAACCGAGCTGGCGTCCAGTTTAAGTTTAACAGAATTGGCATTAACAAAAAAGGGTTCTTCATCCATTTGAATTAGACGAAGAACCCCACAGTATATTTTTGCAGAACCGATGTCATAGGCTTACAAAACAATAGGTCAAAATTTATTAAATTACTTTATCGGCACAAGAGCTACTTGCAAAAGCATCTGGCTTGGCTTTAAAGGCAAAACCCATACCCAAAATATAACCGACTGCTTCACTAAGTGCCGCATTTGATTTAAACTGAGGATTGGTATTGATGTCGGCGTGAATTTCCATATCAACATCATAGGTATCAAACAAATCACAAAGACTGTAAGCGACCTCGATAGATTTAGCAACCTCGGTAAGCATACGTTCCTTGATACTCATCTTTTGCTTTATTTGGAAATTATGGATAAACATAAACCCTCCTTTTCCTTCACGAAGAAAGACAATAACAGTTGCAAATTCTATGACTCCACCACGTACTTGAGAATCCGTACCAATACAAACTTTAAGCTTGATGCCCTTGGAACGCTCTTTGATAATCGCTGATTTTACAGCTTCTTTTATCGGCAATTCAATACGATCTCCATTAAATTTTCTCCACTTCATAATAAGTGTTATTTATATTGTTCAGTAAGATAATGAAAAATACTTGTTCAAAGTTCCTTTTTGGTCTATATTTAACTTGAATACCAGACTTTAAAGCCATATTCCAGTAGATGAAATGCATTTAATATAAAATTTATCATATTAAAAGCCATTAAAGCGTTTGAATTTCATAAAAAAGCACTATTTTTGCCGACTGAAATTGAAAAGAAATTTTTTAAAGATATGAAAAAAGATATACATCCAGAAAGCTATCGTACAGTTATATTCAAAGATTTCTCTTGTGATCACTCATTTTTAGGGAAATCGTGTGCTGATACAAAAGACAAAATGCTTTGGGAAGATGGCGTTGAATACCCACTTGTCAAATTAGAAATCTCTAATATGTCGCATCCTTTTTTCACAGGTAAAATGAAATTTGTGGATACTGCTGGACGTATTGAGAAGTTCAACAAAAAATACAAAAGAAAAAGCGCTAAGGTTGAAGAGGAAGTGGCTGAAGAAGTCGCAGCTCCTGTTGCCGAAGAGACTGCTGCACCAGCTGCTGAAGAAGCTTCTGCTGAGTAATTCGCACTTTTTTTTACAATATTCTAAAAAATTAAATAGTTCTGTCCTTCATTGGGCAGAACTATTTCTATTTTTGCACCCTTGGACTCTTTAAACACCATACTATTTGACGATAATGCGTGGGAACAACTCCTTCCTTTAACGTTGACAAAACCTGTTGCACATTTGCGTATTGGGATTTCGACCATTGCCGAAAAATGGCAACACCTACTCGATGCTTTCCCCGAAGAAATCAGCTATTTAACGCAGGACTATCTATCTATAAAGTACAAACTTCGCTTAGAAGAAGACAACCTATTCCTTAATGGCTCTGTTGTGCCCAATGTACCATTACTCCAACAAATCCAAAAACTGTTGCCCGGACAAGGATTGATTAGAGACAAAAAACTGATTGCCTTTAGATCGGCACAAAAATCTTTAGAGGTCCTACACAAGATGATTAAAAATCCCTCGCAGTATTTAATCCTAACCAGCTATACCAATGATTTTTTAAAAATACAGTTTCCTTGGGATATTTTCACACACAACAGTTATGTCATTAAAGAGGATTTTAAGTCCTTGACTGCTGGATTAAATACCGATGACATTCCATTGCTGAATACCATTATTGGAAACGAAGACGATCTTTTTATTGAAACAGAAGAAGAAATAGAAGGGGTTTTCTTTAATACCAAAAACGGACCTATTTATGTTGGATCTGGTGTTAAGATTTTAGAAGGCAGTATGCTTCGAGGTCCCTTGGCTATTTGTGAAAATGCCGTTGTTAAAATGGGCGCAAAAATTTATGGTGGAACCACCATTGGTCCTTTTAGTAAAGTAGGTGGCGAGTTGAGTAATGTGGTTATTCAAGGGTATTCCAATAAAGGACACGATGGTTATTTGGGAAATTCTGTTATAGGAGAATGGTGTAATCTAGGAGCGGACACCAACTGTTCCAATCTAAAAAACAACTATTCTTTTATCAAAGTCTGGCAATATCCCGAACAAGACTCCATCAATACAGGACTACAATTTTGCGGGCTGATTATGGGAGATCACTCAAAATCGTCCATCAATACTATGTTCAATACAGGAACAGTCGTAGGCGTTTCAGCCAATATTTTTGGTGCTGGATTTCCACCCAAATTTGTCCCTTCCTTTAGCTGGGGATTTGAAACACCGACCGTTTATCAATTTGATAAAGCAATGGAAACCGTCGAAAGAGTCATGAATCGTCGACATATTACCTTAAACAACACAGATAGAGATATTCTTCGACATATTTTTGACCATAAAACAACGCTTTGACTTGTTTGCTCGTCTTAATCTACGATTATTAAAATTTATTCATTTAACTCAATAATAATTTCAAAATGAAGTATTTAACTAAAATATTGATGTTTTCCCTACTGGTATTTGTTTTTGCCTGTGATAAAGAAGATGATGATGACAATGGTGGAACAGGTGGTGGTAACGACCCAATGATGATGATGACTGCGGAAGAGGTTGTCAAAGAAAATTTAAGCATTGATGCTGGATGGACCATTACAGCTATTGAAACCAATTTAGAGGTGCTTGGGGATGAAGTTACTGCAAGTAATATAGAAATGGCAGCAACTCGAGGTGTGTTCTTTGGTATTCTTGATTCAAGATTAACAGACGTTATTGAGTGCGAAATGGATGATGTAATCAAGTTTTCTGATAATTTAAACATCACTTATGATGAAGGTTTAGATGTTTGCACGGCAGATGGTACCACACAACTTGAACTTCTTTTTGAAAATAGTACTTGGAACTTAAAAGATGTCAACACCATAACCATAGTAAATTCTTATGGTGGAGAAAACAAAGCTGTGGACTACAATATAGACACTTTAACAGATAGTGAGTTTGTGTTGTCTAGCTCAAGAGATGGAAATAATCTAACAGTAGGCTATGATTTCCAATTTACAAATACTGCAGATATTAAAATCACAATGACTAAGGCAAACTAATTCTTATTCTAGATATTAGACGCATATGATCTTGTATAAAGATTAATAAAAAGGCAATTCATTAAAAATGGATTGCCTTTTTTTATTTGTACAGTATTCTGCTAGATTTTACACAACACAATATCATACAGCCTCCAACAAATATGCCTCCACGGCTTTCCAATCGTTTACTCGAACAAAGTGATCGCCTGTCTCATTGATGTTGTGAGGAGCCGAATACAACAATCCTTGCCCTGGAAATCCCTTGAAATTATAGCTGTTGTCGTCTATTAAGTAATCGGCTTGAATCATATATTTATGACCACAATACACATAATATCGGTTGCTGATAAAAGGCAAATGTTCTTTTAACCACGCATATTTTGCTAAAAAAGAATGAGGGAACGACATGGCCGCAGTTACAATAAAAATTTCGTACTTTTCATATAATTTGGTAATAACCTCTATGGCATTTTCGATAACAGGCAACTCATCAAAAAAACCTGGTCCGTATACGTGTTCACTAACCTTCCATTGTCGATTTTCGGGCACATGGTGATACAAATGCTTTCCTGCTTTCCACAATTCGTCTTTGGTGATGTTGGTCTTAAAAATGGCGTTGTACATTTCCAATTCTCTGGCTACGGAATCAGCCATGACTTCGTCCATATCTATTGCTAATCTTTTTTTCATGGTTGGTATATTTTGTGTGAGAGACATACGGTCTAATGTCTGTTGGGTGTTTGGGTTAGGTAAGATTCTGCGTTTCTACGTAAAACGACGTTTTCGGATAAATCCATAAATCAATCCAAACAACAATACGAATACCAATGGCAATACGACATTGATTGTTTGCCAAAACGTCTTTTCCTTTTTGATGCGTTCTACATCCAACAAACGCAGGGTAACGTCTTTGTTTCGTGCCACAATGATTCCCGAATTGTCCAACAACCATTCTACTCCGTTTAACACAAAATCTTTATTGGAAAAAGTCTTTTTATTAAAACGATTGAATCCCAGCGGAAGCGGTCTTCGGTTGCGGCGATCATAATCGTTGTGAATCATATCGCCATCCGAGACGACCAACATTTTATTCTGCTCACTTTTTTCTTTGAAATCCCAATCCTTAAACCCATCTATAATCTCCATCATTTGAACGTTCATTCTATTGATAAAAATAGAACTAAAATTCCCTTCCAAAGCGACTGCAACAGGCTGAAAAGATTTGCGAAACTGTTCGGGATTTGGTTGTTGACGGGCTTGTTCCAACTCTATTTTAATGGGTGGATAAAATACTTTTGCATACTGAGAAGAAGTCAATAAAATTGTTTTATCAACCTCTGCTTGCTTGATGGTATCTATGGTTGCTACAAACTCACCAGCTACTGGACCCAGGTTTTTGGTAATCGGATGTTCTTTGTTGGCATTGGTAAAAACAGGATGATACAACCACGGAAACAAACTTTGTTGGTTGGCATTGCCCAAAGCGTCTACCCCAACCACCAATGGAATGGGGTTTGATTGCAAATCTTGAAGGAGGCTTTCATTGACCCGAACTCCATATTTAAACAACAACTCATCGAGCCCCAAATTAAAAGGAGTTGGGATGTAATACGGTCGGTTTTGTAGGCTGTCAATATCGGCAGCCAAGTTTTCGAGCAACCAAAACATTTTACCACCATGGGTAACAAACTGGTCTAGTTTAAAAATATCTTTTTCAGAAAAAGGCTGCGTGGGTTTGGCAGCAATGATCAAATCATATTCATCGGGCGAGACGGTAAAATCGTCCAAATTTAATTCAGATAAAACATAATAGGGCGCCAAAGAAGCCGCTGCATCTGCCAACTGCATGGTATCCAATTCGCCATGTCCTTTCAAAAAGCCAATACGAGGTTTGCGATTTCTTCTTAACTTTTGCATGGCATTGGCAAGCTTATATTCCAATAGCGCCACCGAATTATTAATCGAGTTTTGTGAACCTTCAGCCCCCAAAGCCTCTAGTAGATTTACAGGATATTCTCTTCCTTTATAAATCACCAAGGCACCAGGCAAAAACACTTTTTCTTCAAAACCTTCTCCATCTTGTATTCTAAAACGCTGTGGCGAAATACCCTTTTTAGCCAACTCCTCCAACACATTCCGCTTCGCCTCATTGCCTTCGACACCCTCTAAGGGATTTGAAAAACGATACTGTAATTTATTCCCAGTATACGCCCTAAACTCATCCAACATGTCATTGGTTGCATTTCTCAAACGCTTGATGCCCGCAGGCATTTCACCATCCAAATATACTTGTACTGTTACCAAGTCATCTGTTTCTCTCAATAAGTCTTTGGTCGCCTGTGTCAATGTAAACCTCCCCTCTTTGGTCAAGTCAATCCTTTTATTAATAAAAGAAGACAAGACATTTAAGAAAATAAAGATTCCCAATGTAATCAGCACGGTTAAAAATGCTTTTGCTCTGTATGATGCCTTTTTACTCAATGGTTATGATTAATTTTGAATTAGAGGTGTTAAGAGAAATGATTTAACTTTAGCAACAAAACAATAGAATATTTCGTGGCATACCACTTCGAATCAAGTATGTCCCCTTTTGGAAGGGGGGGGGATGGACTTGCACAAAATATGTGCATCATGTGTTTCCTATCCTCCCCTTAATCCCCTCCTGAGGGGAAAACTTTGCTGCGAGGTGTTATGTGTTTGAATATATTATCGTCAATTTTAATTATATTTTTAGGTGAAAAATTTCTCTTAACACTCCTAATATTGAATGTACACCTAAAATACTAAACACCTAAAACTTCCGTCTTTCCATCGCAATTTTTGCCAGCAATAGAAAGAAGCCAGAAAAGGTAAAAAAGTACACCAAATCTCTGGTATCTATAACTCCCCTACTAATAGAAGTATAGTGTGATAAAATTCCTATATTTTCGACCACATCGTCTACTTTGGCAAAAAAGACATCCAATCTAGATAGAAAGTCAAATGCGGCAAAGAAGAAAAAACAAAGGAAAACACCTGCCAAGAAGGCGACAATCTGATTGCTCGTAATCGAGGAAGTGAATAAGCCAATGGCGACAAAAGCACCAGCCAACAACATCAATCCGATATAAGAACCCACCGTTGCTCCAGTATCTATATTTCCAACTTCGGCACCCAATTGATAGACGCTGAAAAAGTAAATAAGTGTTGGTAAAATACAAATGGCAATCAGGGTAAAAGCAGCAAAAAATTTGCCCATAACAATCTGCCAATCAGACAAAGGGCGGGTCACCAACAACTCCATTGTTCCGCTGTGACGCTCTTCGGCTAATGAACGCATCGTAATTGCTGGGACTAAGAATATTAGAATCCAAGGAGCAGTAGAAAAGAAATAATCTAAGGTCGCATATTCATAAGAAAGGACACTGGTATCTGGAAAAACCCAGACAAACAATCCCATCACCAACAAGAACACCCCCATCGTCAAATAGCCGATTAGGGAGCTAAAAAAAGCATTCAGTTCTTTTAGGTAAATAGCAAACATTTAGGATTCTTTGTTTTTTAAAAAAATATCGTTTAATTTTAACTAGATTTCGAGACTCTAGGATGTCGAGATATCGGGACTTTTTATTGTAAAACTTTTAATCAGCAAAAAGTCTCGAAATCCAGAACGCTCGTAGTTCCGAAATCCCAATTTAACAACACACATTTTTAAAATTCTAATTATGAAATTTCATTGGTGCCAATTTACGGCATTCCGCCTGCTAATGCCCTTTATCTTGGGCATTGTTTTCTCCAGTTATTACTCAATTGACTTGTTCCTTTTAGGCGCACTATTGCTGTTTTTTACAGCTTCACTATTTGTGTATCAATTGCTACCTATTTCCACCTTTTCCCGCTGGCGGTTTTTACATGCCTTGGGATTCTGGCTACTGTTCTTTACCATAGGCGCTTGGGTCAATTTACAAACCAACGAAGCCAAAAGCCCACAACATTTCTCCCATTATTTAACGGACAAAAACACCGTATTATTGGTTGAAGTCAATGAACCCTTGGTTGCAAAACCCAATAGTTATAAAACGACTGTAAAAGTACGTCAAGTTATTAAGAACGACTCCCTTTTTTGGACCAAAGGAAGCGCTGTTGTATATTTTGACAAAGATAGTACACAAGAAAAAAGCATTCAGTATGGCGACTGGCTACTCGTAAACGATTTTGCGAAACCCATTGCTCCGCCCGCCAATCCACACCAATTTGATTTTCGACAGTACTTAAAATCACAAAACATTGGGCATCAATTGTATTTAACTGCGCCCAATTGGCAATTATTGTCCTCTGGAAATGGTCATCCTTTTATGGAGCAAATATATCGGCTTCGTACTACATTACTAAACATTCTGGACAAAAAAATACAAGGCAAAGCCGAAAAAGCCATTGCAGCGGCATTGTTATTGGGAGACAAACACTTACTGGAAGACGATATTAGAGCCTTATACTCCAGTACTGGAGCGATGCATGTGTTGGCAGTATCGGGGCTTCATGTGGGCATTATTATGCAATTGCTTACTGTTTTATTTGCCTTTGTAGAAAAGCGTTTTAGGTATGGCAGTTTTATCAAACTTTGGTTGGTTGTATTGGGCATTTGGGGCTTTGCTTTTCTGACTGGTCTGGCACCCTCTGTTTGTCGATCAGCATTGATGTTTAGCCTCATCGCCGTAGGCAAACACAGCAAACGAAATGTGAGCAGCTTGAACATCGTTGCCGCTTCCGCTTTCATACTTTTGACATTTAATCCATATCTATTGTTTCAAGTGGGTTTTCAACTCTCCTATTCGGCGGTCATTGCCATCATTTACCTCCAACCCAAACTGGCTGGGCTTTGGGAACACCAGTATAAAACAACCGATTGGCTTTGGCAATTAACCACCGTTTCCCTTGCTGCCACCATTGGCACACTTCCGCTTACCTTATACTATTTCCATCAGTTTCCCGTCTATTTTTGGTTGTCGAATTTCATCGTCATTCCCGCTGCAACAGGCGTGGTATTCTTGGGAGTGCTTACTTTTATCACCTATCCATTGGGCATTTTAGGCGATTGGACAAGCTACTGTTTGGAATACCTTATTTGGTTGACAAACGTCGGGTTGTCTTTTATACAGTCCTTACCCAATGCGGTTGTCACTGGTATTTCCATTTCGTCTTTCCAAATGTGGATGCTCTATTGTATGCTGCTTTTTGTGCTGCTTTTTTTTAGGGTAAAACAGGTTCGATTGCTTCAATTGGCCATACTGCTGGCTTGTTTGTTTTTTGGTGAAACGGCATTAAAAAAATGGGAAACCCTCCAGCAAAGTCATTTGACCATTTATCATTTGAAAAACCAATCTGTATTAGAATTTAACCAAGGCAAAAACGCCTTTTTACTGACAGATTCCCTAACATCAACTTCAGCAAAAGACTATCGTTTTAATTTGGCAGGAAACCATCTTGAGCTGGGCATTGACCACATCCATTTCATTTCACCAAAAGAAGAAAACCCTAAATATCCATTCCAATTCAATGACTCCTTTTATCAAATTAAGGATAAAACCCTCTTTATTTTAAACAAGGACCTCCATACGCAAAACGCCATTGACGATAAAATGCATTTGAATTATGTGCTGGTCAAAAACAGCCCTTTTATTGACTTAGATGGCTTATTAGATTTGTTCACCATTGACTACCTGATTGCAGACGGCAGCAATAATTACAGCACCCGTTCATTCCTAAAAAAAGCATGCGCCAAATACGCCATTGATTTTCACTCTACCCATGAAGATGGAGCGTTTGTGTTGGATTTGAATGAGTAGATGGGAGAGTTTAGGAGTTTGGGAGTTCGAGAGTTCGGGAGGTTGGGAGTTCGGGAGGTTAGGGTTTGATTGGGTAATATCGTTTCTAGCATCGCACACTTCGGCTTCGCTCAGTGTCCGTATTCCGAACGCCCTACGAACATTGAGCGAAGCCGAAGTGTGCGATGTTTGGAAACGCATTTTTCCATATTACTGAAAGTGAATGTCTCACAACATTTACCCTAGTGCTTCATCAAGTTAATAATGTCGGGAGGTTTTGATGAGATTTTCACGTTGAACAAGGCGAAAAACGCACCAGGCTGGCGTTCCAGACATAGCAGCGATACGCCGAGTATTTTCAACGAAGGTCAACGTAAAATATCGCAAAATCAACCGACAGAATTAACTGGATGAAGCACTAGTGCATAAGTTGATTCAATAAGTAAATTCCCGAATTCGTGTTGTTTTTATAAAAAACCTCAGCAATTCTCGCTTTAGAAAAAAACATAAAACAAGAATGACAGGTTTTCTAGATGTTTGAATTCTAAAGCGAGAATTGCTGTAAAAACCTTGAATATGTAAAAGAAAAATCCTATTTTTGATCGAAACTCAACATTCAACACCTCGACTTCAACAATCGAAAACTTTTTACCGTTATTTATATCATATTACTTAAAGTCTCGAAATCCCGAGCTCTCGGAATCTCGATGTCAATAAAGAAAAACAAAGTTTTCAAACATATGCAATATTTAGATTTAGACATGCTCCGTTTCCAGTTATACGATGTATTTGGATTGGAGGAAGTCCTCAATTTCCCCTTTTACGAAGACCATGACACAGAGTCTATAGATATGTTCTTGGGGGCAATCAAGGATTTCTGTGATAAGGAATTGTATCCTTATTTTAAGGAAATGGACGAACAACCTGCTCATTTTAAAGATGGTAAAGTGTGGGTGCATCCTCAAGTGGGAAAAGTCTTAAAAGAAGGGGGCGATTTGGGCATTATGTATGCGCCTTTTTCTACTGAAAAGGGAGGGCTGCAAATGCCTTCTATGGCAGTACATGCCATGATTTATATGCTCGATTCGGCAAACAATCATGTCCCTGGTTATTGGGGGCTAACATTGGGTTCTGCCAATTTGATTGCTACTTTTGGCAATGACGAACTCAAGGCATATTATGTAGACAAAATGTTGTCTGCCGAATGGGGCGGAACGATGTGCTTGACCGAACCGCAGGCTGGAAGTTCTTTGTCGGACATTACAACTTCTGCAAGCTTACAAGACGATGGTTCTTACGCCATTAAGGGACAAAAAATATTCATCAGTGGAGGCGACCACGAGTATGTGGACAACATCGTCCATTTGGTGATTGCTCGCATTGATGGTGCGCCCAAAGGAACCAAAGGGATTTCTCTATTTGTCGTTCCCAAAAACAGATCCAACGGAAGTGGACTAGAAAGCAATGATGTCATCACAGGGGGCGATTTTCAGAAAATGGGTCAAAGAGGCTATTGTACAACCCACATTATTTTTGGTGAACAAGACGATTGTAAAGGCTGGCTTGTAGGCGAACCCAATAGGGGATTGCGCTATATGTTCCAAATGATGAACGAAGCTCGAATTGCGGTCGGACGTGGCGCCGCTGCCATTGCTGGAGCTGCTTATCAGGCATCTTTACACTACGCTAAGGAACGCCCACAGGGTCGTAGAATTCAGGATTCTGGTAAAAAAGATGTATCTAAAGACCAAACCCTCATCATTAATCATGCCGATGTACGTCGGATGTTGCTCTTGCAAAAATGTGTGGTCGAAGGTTCGTTGGCTTTGGTCATGCAAGCTGCTCGTTATATAGATTTGAGTGAAACTTCTGACGATGCTGCGGTAAAAGAAAAGTATCACTTATTGCTGGAATTATTGACGCCTATTGTCAAAACCTATCCATCGGAAATGGGTCAGGTGGCTGTTAACAACGGCTTACAGGTGTTGGGTGGATATGGTTTTTGCAGCGAATATATTTTACAACAATACTATAGAGACATCAGAATCTCTGCCATTTATGAAGGAACAACAGGTATTCAGTCTATTGATTTGTTGGGGCGTAAAATGACCTTGGCAGATGGCAAAGCTGCTCAGTTGTTGATTGCCGATATTATGGAAACCATTGGGGAAGCCAGTAAGTACGACAGCTTAAAACCCTATGCACAAAAAATGGGCGGTTACCTCCAAAAAATTCAGGCAACTTTTGCGCACTTGGGACAGTTTGCAGCCAAAGGAGATTTTGAGCGCTACCTATCTGATGCGACCATCTTTATGGAAATGTTCGGTACAGCGGTAGTCGGCTGGCAATTGCTAAAAATTGCAGCAAAGGCGCAAGAGTCATTGGTGATTGGTAAAACAACTTATTCCAATACTTTCTACGAGAGTAAAATTCACTTAGCTCGCTTCTATTTCAAATACGAAATGCCTAAAGTCGGTAAATGTGCCGCCATTCTAGAAAACGACGAAATCTTAACCATTGCCGAAGAAACAGTGGGGATTTTTTGATTTTTATTTAGTCCTAGCACTTAAAGTTGGAAGATACATTTATCATAAATAAGTATCTTCCAACTTCCAACTCCCTAATACTTCAACTCCCTAATACTTCAACACCTTCTCCCTCATCAAGACCTCACCATTTACAGAAGACAACTTTACAAAGTAGGTTCCTTGAGGAAATGATTCGGTAGAAAAACGAATGTTTGTTTGTTGTGGGTCAATGTCTTTTTTTAATAAAATTTTACCAGTAACATCGTAAATATGGACAATGGTTTTATCATTAAAAGTTTGATGTAATTGTAGCGAAAATTGGTTGCTCATTGGATTGGGAAACAATTCATAATCGGTTTCATCCAATAAGGTTTCAATACCTGTTGCCCAACAATGTGGATCGACCACTATCGTATCAGCTGCAATATTACCCAACGCATCGGTGCCTGTAAGAATGACTTCATACTCTTGAAGTGCGTCGTAAGTATAAAAGAAATTTCCTTTATTTCCGTATTCAGAAAAAGTAGAGTCATCGCCCATATTCCATTCATAAGTAACGCCAAGTCCATCGGATAACTGCTCAATAAAAATGGTGTTACACTCAATGACTGGATAAGCGTCAAAGACCACATTTAAGTCAATGGGTTCGACATAATATTCCAATGTTTCAATGACGTCTTCTTCACCAATCACGTTCGCAGTCGCCAATGGATAATTGATGCCTTTTGCAATAAAGCGATAAAGGTTGGAGTTAAAAGTGGTGTCAATAAATACTTCATCAGGATTCAAGTCAACTGCTGCAAATACATCCGCAGGAATGATGTCTGGATTTATTTGTACTGGATTTCCTAGAGCATTGGTCCAAGCTGTTAATTGAGCTGTAATAATGCTGTTTTCTTTATAACGGATAACCTCTAAGGTCGTATCTGGTAAAATCATTTCACCAAAAGCATCAATTTCTATTTCTGTTGTAACATTAATGTTTAAGATAAAATAAGAAACAATGGGCACCGTAAAAGGCAATTCTTCTACCAAAATGGTATTAGACAAAGAAGTACTCGTACTATAGTTATCTCCCAAAGTACCCGTTGAGTAAAAGCGGTAAGTGGGTTCGGCATTAAAAACCCGAATACCCAATTCAATATTGTCGATTGTTACATTTGCCGTAACACCATCTAGAAAAACATCTCCATTGGCATCGGTGCTAAAATAGGCATTGGCAGGTAAATCTGCTCCTCCATTTCCTTGGGGTAAGAAAGAAGTCAAATCAAATCCCAAAATTGTTCTCAGATTGCTGGTTCTACTAAATTCGGAACCTGCAAAATCAGCTTCACCAATGGTACCTGCGACAGGACCAAAATCAACAAAGTCGGTCGATTCTCCGTCTAGCTGTAAGTCCGCCAACGCATCAGTCCAATCCCAAACTTGGGCATTAACAGATGCCGACAATAGGTCAACCTGTGCAGAATCTTTTTTGGCAAGTGGCAATTGTGTAGTCGCATTGGGTAAGTCCGTAGACGTAATGGTTATTTGTCCAAAAGCTTGTAATCCGATAAAGAGGATAAGTATTGATAGGGATTGTTTATACATAGAATGAATTTTTAGGTAAAAATAGAGGATATTATTATAATCATTCTTAAGACCCTAAAAAATGTGGGTGTAACATGCCATAATTGCAAAATTGACTACTTAAGGCGTCTCACAAGAAATAATATACGCATCTTTTAGGCTCTTTTTTCATTGTCTTCACCTTTTTTTCTCTGCAATAGCTATGGCTATTACATCAAAAAATAGGATTGGCAATAAAAAAAACACCTGGGGCGCCAGTCCGATCTTAAATCTTGCGTATATTATTTCTTGTGAGACGCCTAAAGTCTAAATATCTCAAAATAAGCCAATGTCTTGTTCATATTAACGATAGAAATTCTAGTGGTCCAACCCATAAATACTTGAGTATTTAAACAGATTCCGCAGCGGCCGAGGGGTACGATTTGGGACAAAAATGTGCAATTTTAGCTTTAAACTCAACTATCAACGCAATCCGTTATAA